>Ga0209737_10000181_pt1 | contig 56941 bp, 52 predicted proteins | sample TergutCu122P3_FD_187284 | JGI IMG/M metagenome (GOLD analysis project Ga0209737, IMG submission 187284) | Cubitermes ugandensis P3 segment gut microbial communities from Kakamega Forest, Kenya - Cu122 P3 (SPAdes) (version 2) | ecosystem: Host-associated > Arthropoda: Insects > Digestive system... | reverse complement strand
CCAAAGCAAAATTACTATTGAACAATACAATATCAGCAACCGATACCACATTTGGCTTGCATAGCACACTGTATAATTCAAATGCTAATTTAGCAAAACCTTTGTATGGCTTATATGCAAAAAACACAAACCTTTCAAGGTTTGCATCGTTATATGGAGCATACATTAAAAATACACAGCAAGGATATTCAGGTTATACAAGTGGTTTGCCGTTATATGGTTTGTATGTTGATAATGAATACAATCCTTTTTCTGGAAATGTATATGGAATTTATTCAAAAAATACAAGTTCAGGATATAGCAGTAATATGTATGGAATTTATTCAGACAATGCATTGAATACTTCGTTTGGAGGTAGTGCTTATGGAGCGTATTTATTAGTTAATGCAACGGGAACTTCCTCTTACAATAATGTATATGGCTTATATTCAGAAGTTACGGGTGCACATGTAACAACACGCTACGCAGGTTATTTTACCGGCGGCAAAGTGGTAGTGATGAACGGCGATTTCGGACTCGGCACAGAAACTCCAAGCCAAAAATTACACGTTGTAGGTAAATCTTATTTTACCGACAACGTCGGCATCGGCTACTCCAACCCTACTGTAAAACTTGATGTAAACGGCATTGTTCGTGCCCACGAAGTAAAAGTATGCCTTACCCAAGGCTGCGATTACGTATTTGAAAAAGATTACAAACTCATGCCTTTGAGTGAATTAAGCACATTCGTAAAAACCAACAAACACCTGCCCGAAGTAGCTCCAGCGGCAGTAATGGAAAGCGAAGGCATAAATCTGAGCGAAATGAATGCGTTGTTGTTGAAAAAAATTGAGGAATTGACTTTGTATATTATAGAAATAGAACAACGACTTTCGGAAGTGGAAAATAAATAAGAGGAGGGTAAGTATGAAAACAAATATTTTTATCATTTCAGCATTTTTGCTGATTTTTGCAGGAAGTTTTTCTGCCTGTAAAGAAAAAGAAGATATAAGAAAAGTATATTCAATAAAAGAAGGAAGATTTTATTTAAATGAAAACGAATTTGTAACGATGCAGATATTGCCTGAGGAAGGAACTAATAATTCATCGCACATATTGAGAATTGAAAACCATTCTGAAAAAGATTTATTGCACGGTTACGGGTTTTCACTGGAATATTTAAATAAAAACAAATGGGATTCAATACAATTGCCTGGTTGGAACCTTGTTGGACATATTTTGTTTTCCGGTAAAACGACCGAAGAAAAGATTTATTTACTCCCATTAATTAAAGAATATAATAGCAATAAAAAAGGTCAATATCGACTAACTAAAAATTTTACTTTATATGGTGATTTTCATTTCGAAGATGTGAGTGGTGATATTAAATTGAGTACAGAATTTGAAATTAAATAAAAAATGATTATGAAAAAGAATATTTTTATCATTTCAGCATTTTTGCTGATTTTTACAGGAATTTTTTCTGCCTGTAAAGAAAAAGAAGATATAAGAAAAACATATTCGTCAAAAGAAGGAAGATTTGATATAAATGAAACCGAGTTTGTAAGAATGTATTATTCGCCTGAAAGTGGTTTTTTAGATTCGCCTGTGGAGTTTATAATTGAAAACCATACAAATGGTGTTTTACATTATGGTACCGAATTTTCTTTAGAATATTTTGATAAGGGAAATTGGACGGAAGTTAAATTAGATATACAATTTTCACAGATGCTACTTGGTCTTTCGGCTGGTGAAATCGACAAAAGAATGCCTAATTATTTATCGTACGGGAAAAAGAAAGGAAAATACAGATATGTTAAAGATTTTAGTGTATCTTATAATCCTTCTGTAGCTGATGTTATTTGTTTTGATTTATATACAGAGTTTGAAATTAAATAAAAAATAGAGACTATGAGACGTACAACATTAATTATGTTTTTAGGATTTTTCTGTTTTACAGTAAAAGCACAACTTAGCACCGGCGAAATTCCATATAGCTGGGTAAGAGGTAATGAAACAACAATTCAATCGGTACCCGAAGTTAGAATGTCGAATCTTGATATGGAAACCTTAAACAGAGAAGATTTGGCAAATGAAGGTTTAGTTAGACCGTATCGGTTTGGTTTTTCCCATGATGTTAATTTCAACTTAGAAAATTCGGGAGTTTGGACAACAACAGCCGACAGCGGGCGTTTGTGGAATTTAAGAATATATAGTCCCGATGCACTTTCTTTAAATTTATTGTACGATAAATTTTGGCTACCCGAAGGAGCAAAATTTTTCATTTATTCCGAAGATATGCAACAACATATAGGTGCCTTTACTTCAGAAAACAATAAAGGAAATAAAGATAGCATCATGGGATTTGCTACCGGTTTTTTATTTACAAACAGTATTGTTTTGGAATATTACGAGCCGAAAGGAATTAAAGATAGTGGCATTATTTCAATATCTCATGTAGTTAGCGGATACCGGTATGTTTATGATATTGTAAAAGAAGAAAAACAACTAAGGCACAATCTTACATTTTTAAATTGTCATAATGATGTTAATTGTCTGGCAGGTAATGGTTACGAAAACGAAAAAGATGCTGTCGCTTATATGGTAATGTGGGACTTGATTTGTACAGGAACTCTTCTCAACACAACTGCTAATGATAACCGTCCTGTATTCTTTTCTGCAAATCATTGTTTTGAAGATGCATCAATAAGTACTGCGCAATGGATTTTTTATTGGAATTATGAAGCACCATGTGGCGGTGTGGTTAATATAAATAGCAATAATTCTACAACAGGAGCTAATGTATTGGCAAGAAGTGCAGATACAGATTTTTTGTTATTAAATTTAATTGAGCATCCTGCAATGAACCCTAATATATCTCTTTACTTTTTGGGTTGGGATAGAACAACCTCTCCTACAGGTGGAGCCGTTATTCATCACCCCAGTGGAGCTCAGAAAAAAATCTCTCTCACGAATTCTATTGTGAATCAATCTACCTCCTTTCCTATGTCAGGTGAAACATTACCTGCGAATAAGTATTGGAAAGTTGGTTTTCATAGTGGTGCTTTAGAAGGAGGGTCGTCTGGTTCGTCATTATTAAATCAAAACAACCGAGTTATTGGGTCGCTATGCGGCGGTACTGTTGCGTGCCCTCCAAAAGGTGTTTTTTACTATGGTCGCTTTGATGTTTCTTGGAGTGGCAATAGTAGTAGCGCAAGACTAAGTGATTGGTTAGACCCATTAGGTACAAATCAAACCTCTTTAATTGGTAAAAATTGTGATATAACACTCAATAATAGAACCTATAATTTAGGTTCGCACTTATTAGCAGGTTGTACTATTGAAATTTCCAACACAACAATAGAATCAAATACAACGGTTAGAATACATGGTCAACAATCGGTAGTTCTCAAACCCGGTTTTCATGCAAAAGCAGGGTCGAATGTAAGAATAACAGCCGGAGGGGGAATAGCAACAAGAGGCACGGACACAGAAAACGACAATGAAGATGCCGCTTCTATGCTAAAAAGTTTAGAATTGGCAGTAGAAACGACAGAAATTAGCAATGTGGATTTTATTGTTTATCCAAATCCAAATGACGGAAATTTTAAAGTAAAAATTACAGGAGAGATACAACCTTATACGGTAGAAATTTTTAACAATTTGGGAGGCTTGCTTGGCTACGTCAACTGTAATGATGAAACTGTGAATATAAATCGTACTGATTTAAAAGCGGGAATTTATTATGTCAAAATAACAATGAATGAGAAAATTGTTGTTAAAAAAATTATTGTTCAATAATCAAAAAATCACAAAAATGAAAACAAATCAATTAATACTATTACTTTTTTCATCATTGTTTTTGCTAAGCAACTGTAAAAAAGAACAAATAGGTACTGATTTTTTACACAAAGAATGGAAGGTAAAATCAGTTACGAATGGAAGTAAGTATTTAGTGCCTTCGGGCAAAATGTTTCGAGAGGAAGCATATATTTTAAAATTTGTCAATGATTCAATTTTTAATATGAATACAAGTGTTAATTATGGTGGTGGGGAATATCAAATTATTTCAGAAGGGAATATCATTATAAATTCTGGGGAATGGACAATGGTAGGTAATACAAACGAGTTCCAAAGAAATTTTGATGAACAATTACTGTTATTGTTTAACGGTGCAATGACTTATTCTTACACCAAGAATAAATTGATTTTTCGAGGGGAGCAGAATAGGGAAGTTGTGTTTGAGAGACGGAAATAAAATAATGAAATGAAAAGGGCGGCGTTTAACACGCTGTTTTGCACTCAAAAAATTGATTATGTTAAAACCCCTAAAAATAGCCGCATGGATTATTTCCATCTTATTCCACCCATTAAATATGGTACTCGCAGGCTGTATTCTAACAGTTGCGCTTACGCCTTATATTTCCACGGCGCAATTATATGCTTTTTCTAAAACGCTGGTGCTTATGCTTTTTGTAGTGCCGCTTGCGTTTGTGCCGCTTTATTGGATTTATACATATTTAACGCGAAAAGAATTTTCAGAAAAGCATCAACGGCTGGCATTATTGTTTTCCACATCGGTGGTGTATCTTTTTACGTCCTATAATTTAATTGTACATAATTCTCTAACGCTTGTCAATATGTATATTTTAGCGTGCAGTTTACTTATGGCGCTTAGTTTTTGTATTACCATATTTTGGAAAATAAGTTTACATGCCATAGGTGTGGGCGGATTTTTGGCGCTTGTAGTGCAATTAAGTTTACACCAACATTTTTTTGCTTATTTACTTATACCGGCGGCATTAACCATTGCAGGTTTGGTGCTCAGTTCCCGATTGTATTTACAGGCGCACACACCGGCGCAAGTGGCTACGGGCTTTGCATTGGGGATGGGTGTAGTGTTTTTTTTGTTGTAAAAATGTCCTACGGCATTTTTTCTTATGCCGACAATCATGTAAATTCTTAGTCGAAAATGTTGCATATAAAAATAAAACTGTATCTTTGTTTTCATAAATTTTAAACCAAATCTAAAAATACTATTATGAAAAAGATTTCAATCGCAGCCGTAGCGTGTTTGATTGCGTTCAACGTATCGGCACAAAAAAATCAGTTAAAAACGCAAAAAGACAGTGTGTCATACGCCTTAGGTATGGACATTGCAAGTAATTTAAAACAAATGCAATTGCAAAACGACATTAATGTAACGCTCTTTTCTGCTGCAATGCAAGATGTGTTTGCGGGAAATCCTCGTATGACACAAGAAGATGCACAACGTGTAGCGCAAACATTTTTTATGGTAAAACAAGAAGAAATGCGTAGAGCAGAGTTAAAACAATTCGAGGGGAATTTAGAGGCAGGCAATGCTTTTCTTGCTCAAAATGCAAAACGCCCCGGAGTGGTAACAACGGCAAGTGGTTTGCAATATGAAGTTGTAAAACAAGGCACCGGAGCACGACCACAAGCCAATGATGTTGTAACGTTACACTACGAAGGTAAATTAATAGACGGTACAATTTTCGACTCATCAATTGAGCGAGGCACTCCGGCTACATTTGGCGTTTCACAAGTAATTCCCGGTTTTAGCGAAGCCATTCAATTAATGAATGTCGGCACAACTATTATAGCCTACATTCCACAAAATTTGGCGTATGGCGACCATGGAGCAGGTCCAATTGAACCATATTCAACACTTATTTTCCGTATAGAATTAATAAGCATAGATTAGTTTTAATTTTAATCCCCCTAACCTGTGGTACTTCAAAACAACACCTTCGCCGGTAAATCGAAAATCCAACGCATGATAGCGCTTATCACTCTCATGGTAGTGTTTGTGCTTGTACTTTTGTGGAATAGTTTAGCTGTTGAATTTGGCTGGGCTGAATTAGGTACAACGCCAAAAACTATCCTGGTGTTTATTGCAGGTGCAGCGTATGCCTTTTACAATTGGCACCGGTTTCGCCAAAAATATTGTTTTATTTATTTTACCGACGACGATAAAGAGCATTTGGTTTTTCGTTTTTATCACATAAGATTGATAGGAAAAAAATTTACGACATACAAAATTCCTATGCAATTGTATGCAAAATATGAAATAGAATATACCAACAAACTTCCGGAATTGGTGCTTTACCAAAAAGCACAAGGCGGAAAAATTGCAAAATACCCGCCAATAAGTCTTACTGCCTTGAATAAAGAAGAACTGAAAACTTTAACAGAAACACTTGATACCTATAGGAAATAGTGGTTAGTGATTAGTGGTTAACGGTTAATTATAATGACTCACTAATCACTAACCATTAACCACTAATCCCTAACCATTAAACCCTAAAAATTATGAAGAAAGTTGTACTGATTTTACTGAGTGTTATTACGCTTGCTACAGCGGCAATGGCTCAACGACGAGAAAATGAAATGTGGTTCAAGCATGCCATAGGCTTTCGTTACGAATTGTTGCATGCCGGAATGTGCGGCGCGAGTTACGAGCGATTTTGGACGAGACATAATTCGTGGGAAGTAATGGGAGGCTGGTATTTTGCCGAAGGGGTAGAATTTGCCGGATTTTATAAATATACCTCAACATTTCCCGGATTGTCGCCGCAATTTCGTTGGTATATTGGCGGCGGAGCGCACGTGGCTTCGTGGTTCAATGCAAAACCGGAAGACTACGCTCCGTTTGTGTTCGGCATTGACGCAATTGCCGGTGTGGGATTTGTGTTTTACAAAGTTCCTCTTGGAATTTCTATCGATTGGCGACCTCAAATTGATTTATTCACGAAAGCACCAAAAAAAGTTAATGATTGGGGGCAACGGTTCAATCCCGAAAAACTCGGGATAACGTTTCGTTACGTAATGAAATTCAGAACTTTTAATAATAATGTTTTTTAAAATTATGAATAGTAAAATTTCTCATCTCATATCTCTTGCATGTGCATTCGCTATGTTTTCGTGCAATCAAGGCGAAGAACGAGATAAGCAAACTCAAAGTTCGGTATTCCGGAATGATTTGCTGCCTACATCGGTAAGCATTATGTATGAGCATGCACTTGAAGTACCAAAAGAATACCCCTATTTCAAAGGGTTTGGCGGGCAAATGTTTATTGAAACTCTTGTGGCGCAAAGCATAAAAGGTACGCTGAAAGTTTGTTACCCGTCTTCAACGGTAGCATTCACGCCCGAAGAAGTGAAGGAACAATTGTTGAGCGTGAAAAATGAAATTTCACACATGGTTTTCGATGAAGAGTGGCAATTAGACACGGCAAAATTTGAGATGAAAAAATACGTACGTTCCTATACTTTGGTACGGAAATATGTGCACAATACCGATACTATAGAATCTCGAGTGGCAACTTTCAACGCTCCCGACTCAGTAGATATGCCGTTTGAAAATTTAACGCTGCTTGCCCGCAACGTTGCCTACGAAGTGTCTCTTGTAAATGAGAGAAGTCCCGATTGGGTAGAAAATATGCCGCGCAAACGTGTCGTACAATTAATTATAGACAAAGCGCTGAACGGACAGCAAGCATATAGTTTTGTATTTCGTGAAACTTTAGAACCGCTTTCGCTTGACGAAGTAAGACAACGTTTGGGCGAAGAAACAATTTACGTACTGGACTACGATGACTTGGGCGAAACAGTTGATAGCGCTGCTGTAAACCACCCCATTAATCCCATTAATATAAACGAATTTGTAGGATTTGCATTTATCGAAGATTGGTATTACGACAGAGCTACCATGCGCATATATAAAGATGTAAAAGGAATTGCACCGATACGTGTATATCAAAAAATGTTGAATATCGGCGATTACGAAACAACGCGCTCGGTTCCGTTTCTCTTGTATTTTTCTAACCACAAAGAAGGAAAATAATTCCTGCGTGCTATGTATTCCGAAAAAACATTGTATTACGTAGCATTGTCAATGATTCCAGGAATTGGTCCTTTACTTGCCCGTCAATTGATAGCCTACGTGGGTAGTGTGGAGCAAATTTTCAAAGAAAAACCGCAGAATTTAGAGAAAATTCCCAAAATAGGCGAAATTCTCGCCCATGAAATTGCTCATGCACAAACGTTGAAACAAGCTGAATATGAATTGCAGTTTGCTCAAAAAAATAATATTGCAATTTTACTATATTCCGACGAAATATACCCGCAACGCTTGAAAAACTGCGAAGATGCTCCCCTATTCTTTTTCTCGAAAGGCTCGGTAGATTTCAATGCGCCTAAAATGTTGAGCATTGTAGGTACTCGCAATATGAGCGATTATGGCAAACGATTGTGCAAAGAATTGGTACAACAAATAGCTCCGCACAATCCTGTAATTGTGAGCGGTTTGGCATTTGGCGTTGATATTTGTGCGCACAAAGCTGCCTTAGATGCCGGTTTGCACACCATTGCCGTGTTGCCCACGCAATTTACACAAATTACTCCACCGCAACACCTTAATTATTTGCAAGAAATTGTGCAACAAGGAGCTGCAATTACCGAAATTCACACGCAGCAAAAATACGACCCGGGACTGTATGTGCGCCGCAATAGAGTGATTGCCGGTTTAAGCGATGCCACAATTGTGGTAGAAAGCAAGAAAAAAGGCGGGGCGCTTATCACTGCCGAATTTGCCAATCAATACAATAGAGAAGTATGCACTTTCCCCGGAAATGTGGGAAGCAAAAGTTCCGAAGGGTGCAATGCACTTATAAAACAAAACAAGGCTACGTTAATTGAAAACGCCGCCGATGTAGAACGTTTGCTCAATTGGGATACAAACAAAAAAAAGAAAGCAATTCAAAAACAATTATTTGTGGAATTGACCACCGACGAAAAACAAATTGTTGACCTTTTGACAAAAAATGCAAAACTGCCAATCGACAGCATTGCCAATGAAATCAACGTGCCGATGAGCAAAATTTCGTCGATTTTGTTAAATCTTGAATTTAACGGAATGGTGGCTACGCTGCCGGGGAAACAGTATATGTTGGTGTAATTGAATAATTGAGGAATTGAGAATTTAGGTACGAGATACAAGATACGAGACACAAGACACAAGACACAAGACTTTTAGACATAAGACAATGAATATCAACAAATAACCAAATCAACAAATAACCAAATCAACAAATAACCAAATCAACAATAAATATCAACTGAATATCTAAAAAAATGAAAATCATCTCCTACAACGTCAACGGCATACGAGCCGCTATAACAAAAGGTTTTTACGAATGGTTGGAACAAGAAAATCCCGATGTGATTTGCCTGCAAGAAACCAAAGCGCAGCCCGAACAAATTGATATACTAAGATTTAAAGAACTTGGTTACGATGCCTACATCAATTCGGCGCAAAAAAAAGGGTATAGCGGGACAGCTATTTTTACGAAAATCCAACCATTGAGTGTGGAGCGTAATTTTGGAAAAATGTTTCCCAATAATGAATTTATTGATGAATACGGTAATACGCTGAACGAAGGGCGAATTATCACTATGGAATTTACCGGTTTTTTCTTGCTCACAACCTACGTACCCAATGCGAAAAATGACCTGTCACGCCTTGCGCTACGCCACTCGGTGTGGGACAAAAAATTACTCGAATATATAGCTGCGCTCGAACAGCAAAAACCTGTGGTACTCTGCGGCGATTTGAATGTGGCGCACAACGAAATAGACCTTGCCAATCCGAAACAAAACACAAAAAATGCCGGCTTTACCAATGAAGAACGTGAGGGGTTCAATAATTTTATGGCGCATGGCTTGATTGATATTTTCCGCCGGCAAAATCCCACAAAAGTGCAGTACACATGGTGGAGCATACGTTCGGGAGCACGTGCAAAAAATATTGGCTGGCGTATTGATTATTTTTTGTGTTCGCAAATTTTTTTGCCACACATACAATCAACCGAAATTTTAGACCACATTACCATGAGTGACCATTGTCCGGTTCGATTGATAATAGTTCCCTAAGCAAACTTTTCCAAAGTTTAAAACTTTGGAAAAGTTATACACGATAAAAATAGATGAAAAAATCAAAACTTATTTTTTTAATCCTTCTCTTCTCCTCCCCTTTGGGGAGGTTGGGAGGGGCTCTTTTCGCACAACAAAACCACAGTTTTTTAGCCCTACCTTCTGCTGCAAAATCGTACGCTGCCATGACCGACACCAATTTGTGGGCTGTGCAAAACAATCCTGCAGCTTTGGCATTTGCACCTCGCATAAATGCCGGATTTGCCCACAAAAATTATTACTCCATAAAAGGGCTGAATATGTTGCAAGCAAATGTTGTAGGAAATACAACATTTGCTGCAATTGGAGGTTCCTACCAATTGTTTGGCAATGAATTTTACCAAATTGGCGCAGCAAGCGTGAAACTTGCCAAACAACTTGGCGAACGATTTGCCTTTGCCATTGGCGGCACTGTTTTTTTCGCCTACAAAGAAATGGAAGAATACTCCGAAAAACCAACAATTGCGCCCGATATTGCATTTTTGGGACGTACGAAAAATAAATTTTCTTACGCATTTCATATTATCAATCCTTTGCCCAATAGAAATTCAAGTTTATACAATAAATCGACGTATAAAATAGGCGGCGCATACAATGGCATTACCAATTTGAACATAAGCACTCTGTTGCAAAAAACTGAAACAGAGCCGATAAGCGTTCACGCAGGCGTGGAATACAGCGTATTTAACATACTCGTGGCACAGGTTGGTTTTTCCAATAGTTACACGCCTATTTCATTCGGTATTGATGCTCGCATCAAAAATATACGTTTGGGCGTAGCCTGCGAATTTCATTCATATATAGGCATTTCAAATATTTTATCAATTTCGGCATTTTTATAGTTTGTAATTCATAATTATTTTATATTTTTGCCGCTTGAACATGAAAATATGTTTCACTTGACACACACAATTATATTATGTATAAAATTACTCGTTTGGCACCCAAATTCTTAATTTGCAGCCTCATAATTATGAGTGCACTTAGTTTTTTCAGTTGCACGTCCAATAAAAATTTGGTTTATTTGCGTAACCTTGGTAACCGTGATTCTTTGGTGTTCCCTAAGCAAAATGCAGAACCGTTGCTGCAAATTGGCGAAGTGTTGTATGTGCGCATAGTGAGTATCAACAAAGAAATCAACGATTTGTTTAATCTTGATAACAACAACAATTTGTCGAATGCAAGCGATGCTTCAATTTCGCTCAAAGGATTTACCATCAATAGCGAAGGGTACATACGCCTACCGGTAATAGACACAGTGCTTGTAGCCGGTTTGACCATAACCAACGCCGAAAGAGTAATACAAGAACGGGTAGATACATATTTTAAAAATGCAACGGTAATTCTCAAATCGTTGAATACCAAAGTTTCGGTGCTTGGAGAGGTCAATCGCCCCGGAAGTTTTGTATTGGCAAAATCCGAAATCAATGTACTCGAAGCCCTTGCCATGGCTGGCGATGTTAATCAATTTGGCGACAAACGCAATGTTACAATTATTCGTAGCATTGGTGGCAATAATGTTACTTATACCATAGACCTTACCGATAAAAATATTTTGAAAAGCAAAGAATTTTATTTGTACCCCAACGATGTGGTAATCATAAACCCTTTGTCAATGAAAGCGTTCCGCATGAGTTCGCCAACATTCTCACTGTTTTTTGCCGGTCTTACTGCATTGGTAGGTACAGTATCTCTCTTATATACCATTTACAAATAATCAATTTTTATGACTACACTACAACAAGATAATTCTAACGAAGACGCTATTGATATAAAAAAATATATCTATTTATTTCTATCACATTGGCGTTGGTTTGCACTTTCGATGTGTATCTGCGTGTCTGTGGCATTTTTGTATGTGCGCTATGCTACAAAAATATATAGCACCAACAATTCGGTTGTGCTTTTGGAAAAAGAAGATGCGCTTGGCTCCATGAGTGGAATTATGCGGGAATTTGGTTCAATGGGCAGCAAAACAAGCAATCTTGATAATCAAACCGTTATTTTACGTTCATATAATTTAGTGCGTCAAACGCTTGAAAGGTTGAATTATCAAGTTTCGTATTTCATTGATGGTTATGTACGCGACGTGGAAATTTACAATGCCAGCCCTTTTAGAGTTGAATTACAAGTCGATACCACCGGTAGTGAAATACTAAATAGAGGATTGAACGAAAGAATACTTATTCACATTCTGTCGAACACTCAATTTTCACTTGAAATTCCCCGTGATACGGGCGCAGTAAAACTTACAAAACTATCGTTTGGCGAATTGTTTGAAACACCCGATTATAAATTTATACTCACAAAACGAGAAAATTTTGCCGACAGTATTCACATTGGTAGAAGATATGTGATAGTGCTCAACAATTACAACGACTTGACAAACAGATATGTGAAAAATTTAAGTGTAGGCGCAAATTCCAAACGAGGTTCGATTATAGACCTTTCAATTATCGGAACGGTTCCCGAAAAAATAGTTGATTTTTTGAATACGCACATACAAATAGCTATAGAAAATGAATTGGGCGAAAAAGCCAAAACGTCGTTGAATACAATCCGGTTTATCGACGAACAACTTGGTTCTATTACCGATTCGCTCTCGTTTGCCGAAACAAATCTTGAAACATTCCGCTCCGACAACCGGATTGTAAACATTTCGCAAGAAGGCACTGCAGCACTCCAAAAATTGGAGGAACAACGCTCGAAACAAACGCTCATAAAAACTAAATTGAAATACTACGATTATTTGCAAAAAAGCATTAAAGACACTGATTTCAATGATGTTATAATTCCTTCGGTAGTGGGTATTCAAGACCAATTGCTCAACAATTTGGTCAATCAATTGAGCAAACTGTACAGCGAACGACAAGTGATAGAATTTAGCGCAAAAGCAAACCACCCAAGTTTGCAAATCATTAATTCACAAATTACTACCGCTATTCAGCAGCTCAACGATAATGTGAAAAATATGATAGAATCTACACGCATAGAATTGCGTGAGGTAGACCGTGAAATTGCTCGTATAGAGAGTGAAATTGAACGCCTGCCAAACACAGAACGTCAAATGATTGCAATACAACGGCAGTTTCAATTGAACGATAATTTGTTCAACTTTTTGTTGCAAAAACGTGCCGAAGTGGGCATAACAAAAGCCGCAAACGTTCCCGACCTCCGATTTGTTGACCACGCTCTTATTGACAATGTAAAACAAACTGCACCCCGCAAATTGCTGATATTACTTGTTGCCTTCTTTTTAGCTCTGTGTATTCCGGTTGTTATTATTCTTATTGTAGGTTTTTTCAAAGATAGTATCTCCGATATTGATGACGTAAAAACTAAAACAGGTATTCCACTTTTGGCGTCAATTATTCACAGTAAATACGAAGGCGGAATTATTGTAAAAAAACACCCCAAATCAGCAGTGGTAGAATCGTTCCGCACAGCACGAACAAACCTTTCGTTTTTCTTGAAAAAGAAAGCAAGTACCAACACTATTGCGTTTACATCGACAATCAGCGGTGAAGGAAAATCATTCTGCGCACTCAATTTGGCAGGAATTATAGCCATGAACAACAAACGGGTGCTTGTTATCGGGCTTGATTTGCGCAAGCCAACCTTGCATAAATATTTAGACACAAACAAAACCATTGGTTTGACCGATTATTTAATAGGGAAAAATGAATTTGAAGATATTGTCAATCCAACACCGGTAAAAGGTTTTGATATTATTTTTTCGGGAACAATTCCGCCCAATCCTCTGGAAATGTTGGAAAGCGAAGATTTCGCCAATTTTATGGACAAAATAAATCACATGGGCTACGATTATATCATTTTAGATACACCGCCTATCGGTTTGGTTGCCGACATGCTGAGCATTGCAAGATATAGCGATTTGAACGTGTTTGTGGTTCGTCAAAATTACACACCAAAAACTGCGCTTGAATTTGTGGCAAATGTGCAAAAAGAGAAAAAACTGCCAAACCTTTGTGTTTTAGCAAATGATATTGAAGGTCAAGGCTATGGCTATCGGTATAGTTCACATTATCGCGACCACAGTTATTACATAGAGACTGATGAAAAACCAAAATCGCGTTGGCAACGGTTTTTAAGAACGATTAAAGGGTAGTTGATATATGCCAATATGCCAATAAGATAATATACCAATTAATGACTATTGGCATATTGGCATATTAACTTATTAGCATATTAGATATATGAAACCTCGTATTATATACATGGGCACTCCCGATTTTGCGGTGGAGCCATTGGAAACGTTGATTGCACACAATTTTTCAGTTGTGGGTGTAGTTACGGCTGTTGATAAACCTGCCGGACGCGGACAAAAATTAATGCAATCGGCAGTTAAGCAATGCGCTTTGAAGCATAATCTGCCATTACTACAACCCGAAAATTTAAAATCGCCCGATTTTACCAGCGAACTGACGGCTTTGAAACCCGATATTATTATTGTAATTGCTTTTCGTATGCTGCCAAAAATTGTGTGGCAATTACCACGATTAGGCACTATCAATATTCACGCATCGCTTTTGCCGCAATATAGAGGAGCTGCGCCCATAAATTGGGCTGTAGTGCATGGCGAAGAAAAAACGGGCGTTACAAGTTTTTTCATAAACGAAGAAATCGACATGGGAAAAGTTATTTTACAAAAAGAAATAGCAATTGCCCCAACCGATACCGCCGGAATTGTTCACGATAATTTGATGCGCGCCGCATCGGAACTACTTGTGGAAACACTCAATGCCATACAAACAAACGGAAACATAGGAATTGAACAATCCGCAATGATTGCAGACGAGGAATTGAAGCCTGCGCCAAAAATCAATAAAGAAACCTGCAAAATTAATTGGAACGCTCCGTCGAAAACTATTTACGACTTCATTCGTGGTTTTTCGCCCTACCCCGGAGCTTGGACTACGCTACTTAAAAACGGGCAAAATTTACTGTGTAAAATATTTTTCGTTAATTATATTGTAGAACAACACAACCACACACCCGGAACAATTATCGTAAATGATAATAATATTCAAATTGCAACGAGCGATGGTTTTATTGTGCCTACCGATGTGCAGATAGAAGGCAAAAAACGCATGCGCATAAGCGACTGCATGCGAGGTTTTTCGTTTAGCGAAACAGAAGTTGTAATGCAATAAATTCGCCGTAGGGGTGTATCTTTTTGTTTTATGGAAATTAATTGTTAATTGTTAATTGTTAATTGTTAATTAATTTGTATTTTTGTGGGACGAAAAAATTAACTTTCAACAATGGAACAACCTATTATTAAATTAGCAATTCAAAAAAGTGGTCGTTTGAGCGAAAAATCAATTGAATTGCTAAAAAATTGCGGAATTAAATTTGTGTCGAATTCAAGCAGATTGAAAACACAGGCTTTTAATTTCCCAATGGAAATATTATTCCTCCGCGATGACGATATTCCGGGCTATGTAGCCGATGGCGTTGCCGATTTTGGCATACTTGGTATGAACGAAATTGTAGAACAGGAACAAAATGTTACAATCATTAAAAAACTTGGTTTTTCAAAATGCCGTCTTTCGATAGCTGTGCCGAATGATTTTGAATATACATCAATTAAATCGCTGGAAGGCAAACGTATAGCTACATCATACCCTGTATTACTACGCAATTATTTGAAACAAAACAATGTAAATGCCGAAATTCACGAAATAAGCGGTTCAGTAGAAATTGCGCCTACGATTGGTTTGGCTGATGCAATTTGCGATTTGGTAAGCACCGGCGGAACGCTCCTGATAAACGGTTTGCGTGAAGTTGAAGAAATTTATAAATCAGAAGCGGCGCTTATTGGCAATTCAAATCTTTCGCCCGAAAAACAAGCCTTGCTTGAAAAATGGCAATTGCGCATAGATGCCGTAGAAAAAGCGCAAAACAATAAATATATTTTAATGAATGTGCCCAACGAAGCAGTCGAAAAAGTGTGTACCTTACTTCCCGGCATGAAAAGCCCTACAATTATTCCGTTGCAGGAAAAAGGCTGGAGTTCGGTACATTCGGTAATCAACGAAGATAAGTTTTGGGACATAATAGAACAAGTAAAAGCCGCCGGAGCCGAAGGAATTTTGGTGTGCCCTATTGAACAAATGATATTGTAAGAAGGAGACAAGGAAACGAGGTTTTAGGAAACAAGGAATTAACCACCAAAACAAACAATGAATATCTATCGAATATCCTACAACCTAAAACCCTACCCCCTATAACCTAAAAACCTAACCCCTAAAAACCTAAAAAATGGAAATAAACGAATTATTCTGGCTTATTTGTGGCATAACAGGCATTTTGCTTGAATTGGTTGTGCCTGGTTTTGTGCTTATATTTTTTGGTATTGGCGCATTGATTACCGCTGCGTGTGCGTATTTTTTCGATATTAACACAACATGGCAGCTTGTGATTTTTGTAACTGTTTCGTGCAGTACACTCTTAGCTTTTCGCAAATCGTTCAAACAAATATTGTTTAACAAAAAACTAAAAAACTGCGAACTTGATGAGTTGAAAGACGAATTTAAAGGAAAAACTGCCGTTGTGCTCGAAGATTTTGCGGCACTCAATGGCAAAGTAGAATTTAACGGCACTTCATGGAAAGCCGAAGCAAACGAAAATTTTGCAAAAGGCGATGTGGTGTTTATTCAAAAACGAGAAAATTTAACATTAATAGTAACTAAAAACAAGGAGGATTAAACATGGATTTTTTAACAATTTTTTGGGTCGGCTTAGCAATCATAGTATTTTTTGCTCTTATCGGCTCAGTTAAAGTAGTACCACAACGTCAAGCATTTATCGTTGAACGATTGGGTAAATATCACGAAACACTGCTCGCAGGTTTCAAAATTATCATTCCGTTTGTCGATAAAATTGCCTATCGTCATTCACTGAAAGAACACGCAATTGATGTGGCATCGCAAACCTGTATCACACGCGACAATATTTCGGTAGAAGTCGATGGTATTTTGTATTTGCAGGTGGTAGACCCACACAAAGCATCGTATGGTATTGATAATTATGTGTTTGCAGCTATTCAATTGGCGCAAACAACCATGCGTAGCGTGATTGGTAAATTGGAATTAGACAAAACGTTTGAAGAACGCGATTCTATCAATTCGGTAATTGTGGACGCTGTGGATAAAGCAAGCGACCCGTGGGGCGTGAAAGTTACTCGCTACGAGGTAAAAAACATTACACCGCCGCAAAGCATAAAAGATGCAATGGAAAAACAAATGCGTGCCGAGCGTGAAAAACGAGCAATCATTGCCGAGTCGGAAGGTGCAAAACAAGCAAAAATAAACGTTGCCGAGGGTGATAAACAAGAATTGATTGCCCGTTCGGAAGGGGAAAAACAACGTAGAATTAACGAAGCGCAAGGTCGTGCATCGGAAATTGAAGCTGTTGCCAAAGCTACGGCTAACGGTTTGCGTGATATTGCAACCGCCATAGGCAGCGAACATGGTCTCGATGCTGTGAATTTGCGCATTGCCGAACAATATTTAACAGAATTCGGTAAAATGGCAAAAACCAACAATACCATGATTATTCCGCAGTCGATGACTGATGTGAGCGGCATAATTGCAACGGCAATGTCGGTAATTGATAAAACTAAAAAACAATAAAGCCCCCCTAAATCCCCCCCACAAGGGGGGACTTTCTGAAGCAACTGAAAAAGATACAATAAAAAATGAAATAATTAACAAATTTAACCACAGTTTTCTTTCTCCTCCCCTTGAGGGGGAGGTCGGGAGGGGGCTCAAAAAAAATAAATATCATGAAAAAAAATTTAAACATACTAACAATAATTGCAATTGTTTTTTCAATGTCGTCGTGCGCTATGCACTCAGGTTTAACAAGCAATATGAATAACAGCAGTACTGATGTGGTATTGCAAGGCAACAATTATAAAGTTATAAGCAAAGTAAAAGGCGAAGCCACCGGAAGAGCCATATTGGGATTTGGCGGCAGTTTCAAACCATTGGTTGAAAATGCTCGCAGTAATATGCTCGAATCGGCTGATTTAGTTGGCAAACCACGAGCTGTAATTAACGAAACAGTTGAAATAAATGACAAATTCTATTTATTTTGTAGAAAAAAAACTGTAACGGTTTCGGGTTATATAATTGAGTTTACTAAATAATTATAGTACAGAGTAACCGACAGTAAATTCTTGATACTGAATACTGATTACTCACTACTGAATACTGATTTTTAAAAACAAATACAATGAAAAGATTTTTAAACATAATTATAATAGGTGCAATTGTTTTTTCCATGGCATCGTGTGCAATGCACTCCGGTTTGACAAGCAATATGAACAACAACAACACAAAAGTTGTGCTACAAAATAACAACTATACAATTATCAGTAAAGTTAAAGGCAGTGCCAGCGGTGTAGCAATACTGGGATTTGGCGGTAGTTTCAAACCGTTGGTTGAGAATGCTCGGAGCAAAATGCTCGAATCGGCTGATTTGGTTGGTAAATCGCGAGCTGTAATCAATCAAACGGTTGAAGAAAACGACAAATTTTTTGTGGTGTGTAGAATAAAAACGGTAACTGTTTCGGCGTATGTGGTTGAATTTACCGGAGCTACCTCTGTCGCAAAAACAAATAATACCAACACGGAAAAACCGGCAAATCAGACTACTGTACCTTCGTATTCCAACAATGCAGTTGCTGAAAATGAAAGTTTTGATGTTGATATAGATTTTGAATTTGACAACGATGTGGCATATACCGCTAATACCGGTTTCAATAAAGCAACTGCTCCTTCAAATAATACAATTACAAACAATACTGCTACCAACAGCCAAGAAATTGCAGAAAGACCTGCTGATACAAAGGCGATTGCCGGACGATGGTCGAGAGAAAATGACGGTTTGGTAGTTACTATTAGCGGTAATGTTGGCGTTTTGACACAGGTTACATCAGGGTTTTGGTTGCGTTTGTTGAATGAAGGACGAGTTTCTATCGGTAGCCAAATGTTTAGAAATTTTACCAAAATAGACAATACCACTTGGCAAGTCCAAGAATTGGTTGTGGGTCCCACCACTTCAAATTGGCGCACTACTACTATGACTTTGAATGGAAATACGCTCACAATTGGCAATCCGCAAAGTGGTTTTGTTTTAATGCGGTAAAGCCCCCCTAATCCCCCTCATACTTCGACTACGCTCAGTAACCGAGGGGGACTTGCTGACGCAATTGAAAAGACTTGAATAAATAATGAGATACTAACTTTAATCACAATGCTCTCCTTCTCCTCCCCTTGTGGGGGAGGCTGGGAGGGGGCTTTTTTTATGCAAATAATTTCAAATCCCTCGCGTGAACAATGGCAAGAATTACTTGCCCGTCCGGTTTTTGAAAATGCCGAATTGGAACACATTGTGCGTTCAATTGTAAACGATGTAAAACAACAGGGCGATGCGGCATTGTTCGACTATGGTCGTAAATTCGATAATCCTAATTTGCAATCGCTTGTTGTGAGTGAAGAGGAAATTACCAATGCGCATACCAACGTTTCGCAAGAATTGCAACAGGCAATTCAACTTGCTATTCGCAATATTACCAAGTTTCATGAACAACAAGAGGAAACGCCGGTAGTTACCGAAACCATGTACGGTGTGAAATGCTGGCGCAAAAGTGTGGCAATAGAAAAAGTTGGTTTATATATTCCGGGGGGAACAGCGCCGCTGTTTTCTACTATTTTAATGCTTGCTATTCCGGCGAAAATTGCCGGTTGTAAAGAAATTATATTGTGTACGCCCGAAGGAAAAAACGGCATACACCCTGCAATTTTATATGCTGCCGGGCAAGCCGGCGTAACCAAAATTTTCAAAGCCGGCGGCGCACAGGCAATTGCCGCCATGGCGTATGGAACCGAAACCGTACCACAAGTATATAAAATTTTCGGTCCCGGAAATCAATTTGTAACCAAAGCAAAAATGATGGTCAATACCGAAGGCGTGGCTATTGATATGCCTGCCGGACCTTCGGAAGTAATGGTAGTTGCCGACGAAACCGCTCGTCCTGAATTTATTGCCGCTGACCTACTTTCGCAGTGCGAACACGGTATGGACAGCCAAGCAATTTTATTAACAAATTCCTTAGAAATTGCACACGAAACGCAGAAACAAGTTGCATTGCAATTGCAAACTTTGCAACGTAAAGAATTAGCCGCCTCATCGGCTCGCAACAGCAAAATTATTTATTTCGATGCTATGGCTGATGCCATAGAAATGATGAACGAATATGCACCCGAACATTTAATTCTTGCCGTAAACGAACCGTTTGTATTCAGCCGCAAAGTGATAAATGCCGGCTCAGTATTTTTGGGAAATTACTCATCGGAAAGCACCGGCGATTACGCTTCGGGCACAAACCACACCCTGCCCACGCACGGACACGCAAAAGCATACAGCGGCGTTTCGCTTGATAGTTTTGTGAAAAAAATTACTTTTCAGGAAATTTCGGAAGAGGGCTTGCTCGGAATTGGTGCAGCTGTGGAAACTATGGCTGAGGCTGAGATGCTTGATGCGCATAGGAATGCTGTTAGTGTGCGGTTGGCGTATGTTAAGTCAATTACAATTTAAAAATTATGAGTGGGCACAAGTTATTTTACAGCAAGTGAGAGTATTAATGAAATTTTAACAATTTTTGATATGGAAAAAAGTGTAAATTATTTAGTAGTGGCAATGATGGTACTATCGTCTGTATTGATTTCGTGCAATGATGATAATAAACGCCCAAATGATAATGAGTGTATATGTATACTTACCGATGAAGCCGGAGTAAATATGGGTGGTGATGCCATAAGCGATGAAATGCTTGAAGTTCTGAATTTTATGATGTATCCTAACCCAACTTATGGGGTGGTTACCTTGTATTTTAAAACAGCAGACTTGCACATTGTTACCATAACTGATAAGAGAGGGGAAGTATTATTTGACCTATCTTTTGAAGGTCAAACTATAACACTTGATGTTAGTAAACTTTCTGCTGGTAAATATCGAGTTACAGCAAATAATGGTGAGCAGAAAAGTACTCTATGTTTAATTAAAAATTGAAAAATAAACAAATGAAAAACTTTTCCCCCGTTTAGCGCAGTTTGTAACTTGTGCCTCCGTGCCAAAGCTAAAGTGGGAAGTTTTATAATGAGGCATCGGCGTAGTTTAAAAAACAGTAAAATCTGAAAATGGTTTTGCTGTTTTTTTTATTGAAATTCCTAAAACTTGTAATTATGTATAAGTTTTAGGAATTTTACATATCTTTGCGGTATCGGTAAAAAAACAACACATGGACTGCAAATTCGCACAAGCCTTAGAATGGCAAGTAGGTTACTCACCCGATAAATCAAAAGCGCCTTCAAAGTTTGTACCCGCGCAGGTACCCGGCGCCGTGCAATTAGATATTGCTAAGGCGGAAAAATATCCTCCATACGAATATGCCGACAATTACAAAATGTTTTTATGGATGGAAGACCGGTTCTATACCTATCTTTCTTCTTTCAAAAAACCGGTACTGGAAGAGTTCGAAAGAGTGTTTTTTTTCTCAAAAGGAATAGATTACGAGTTTGAAATCTATCTCAATGACAAGTTTATTCATCAGCAAGAAGGAATGTTTACATACGTGGACATTGACATTACCGATTTTCTGAAGGAAGAAAATGTGTTGAAAATTATTGTACACCCTGTTCCCAAAATGGTAAAGGAGCCGACTGACCGTTCGCAGGCGGCTCATGTGGTTAAACCTGCCGTAAGCTACGGGTGGGACTGGCATCCGCGGTTAGTCCCGCTGGGAATTTGGGACGAAACGGGACTGATGGTTCGGAATCGTTCGCACCTGACCGATATATATGTATCTTACGAGCTGAATAATTCGTTAGATAAAGCCTTCATTCAATTGCAGGGAGAAGGAAGAAACGTAAAAGGACTGACCTATTCATGGACGCTGAAAGACCAAAGCGGCAGTACGGTACTGACACAAAAAGGCGAAATCGCCGCCGACCTATTTACCGGCAATCCGATTGTTTTCGACAATCCCGCCCTGTGGTTTCCGCACGACCACGGAATGCCTTATCTCTACACCTCTCACTTCGAACTGCACGACCGGTCGGGCAATGTAATAGACGCGAAAAGTCAGAAAACCGGATTTAAAAGAGTGCGTTTGGTTATGAATGAAGGAGCATGGAAAGAACCGAGTACTTTCCCAAAAACGCGTTCGGTGCCTCCCGCACAGTTTGAAATTAACGGGAAGCGGATTTTTGTCAAAGGCTCCAACTGGGTAAACCCCGAAATATTTTTCGGAACCATTACCCGCGAACGGTACGAAGAATTAATTGACTTGGCAATAGGACTGAATTTCAATATCTTCCGCGTATGGGGCGGCAGTATTATCAATAAAGAATCGTTTCATGAATTGTGCGACGAACGGGGAATATTAGTCTGGGAAGACTTCCCGCTTGCTTGCAACAACTACCCCGACGACCCGCATTACCTAAAAATATTGAGGCAGGAAGCAACTTCGATTATCAAACGCTTGCGGCAACATCCTTCCACCGCTCTCTGGTGCGGAGGTAATGAACTGTTTAACGACTGGTCGCGCATGACTGACCAATCGCTGCCGCTACGCTTGCTCAACAGTCTGTGCCTCGAACTGAATCCCACCATTCCGTTCAACGCCACCGCACCTATAATGGGAATGGGACACGGGCATTACCTCTTTGTAGATTTCGACGGAAAAACCGAAGTATATAAAACTATAAACAACGCCCGTTTTACGGCTTACACCGAATTTGGCATGCCGGGAATGTCGCCCGTAGAGGTGTTGAAAAAAATTATTCCTGCAAAAGACCTCTTCCCGCCTCGCGACCATACGGCATGGCGCGACCATCATGCTTATGGCGCATGGGTGGGCGATACATGGCTTTCACTGAATGATATTGAAAGTTATTTCGGAAAAGCACCAAATTTGGAAACGCTCGTGCAACAAAGCCAGTTATTACAATCTCAGGGTTATAAAGCTATCTACGAGGAAGCGCGCCGTCAAAAACCATATTGCGCCATGGCTATAAACTGGTGCTACAACGAACCGTGGGCTGCCGCAGTAAATAATTCGATACTTGCATATCCGAATATCAAAAAACCGGCTTATGACACCATATCGGCATCGTGCCGTCCCGTTCTTGCCAGCGCGCGCTTCAGCAAGTTCCAATGGAATGAAGGAGAAGACTTTTTTGCAGACATCTATGTGTTGAACGACACATTCAAAGAAGTTCCATCGCTAAAAATATCGGTAAAGCTAAAACCAGCCAAAGGAGAAGAAGTGATTATGAAATGGGAAAGTCCCGTAGCCGAACCCAATACGAACGTAGCAGGACCGACAGTCCGTTTTCGCCTGCCTTACTGGGAAGCGACCGACCGTTTTGAGGTAATTCTTGATGTTGAAGGACATTCGGAGTATAGTTCGTCGTATATCTTGCTTTATAAACCTGCGTTTAGAGCGAATGAGGGGACGAGGGTGTTGAATATGTGAGTTGGGTTTTGATTCGGCACAATCTGACAGTTTTGCAAAAAATGACAATTTTGTGTACAGGAGGACAACAACGAGACAGAAAAAATAGTAACTTTGGCATTTGAGATAAACCCCTTGCTTGAACAATAAATATCTTAATCGGGCGAGCACACAGGCATCGCCCCTACCTTAAAAAACTAAACAAATGAAAAATTTTTCACTTTCAACACTCCTCCGTGAAAACATAAAAAACATTCGCCCCTACTCCACCGCTCGTGATGAATACAGCGGCGTGGCGTTGGTTAATCTCGATGCTAACGAAAATCCCTTTGGTGCAGTTGACGGCAGTGCTAATAACCGTTACCCCGACCCGTATCAAACTCCTTTGAAACAAGTAGTTGCACAAATAAAAGGCGTTCCTGCCAACCAAATTTTTCTTGGCAATGGTAGCGACGAGGGTATTGATTTGATTTTCAAAGCATTTTGCAATCCGGGCGTTGATACGGCTATTATTTGTCCGCCAACCTACGGAATGTACAGCGTTTCGGCAGATATTAACGATATACGTTGTGTATCAATTTCGCTGACTGAAGATTTTCAGTTACAAACTGAGAAAATTATGCAAGCAATTGATGAACATACAAAGTTAATTTGGATTTGTTCGCCCAACAATCCTTCGGGAAATCTTATAAAACGTGCTGATATTGAACATATTTTGAACAATTTTTCGGGAATGGTAATTGTTGACGAAGCCTATATAGATTTTGCCGACGAGCCTTCGTGGACGCTTTCGTTGGCGCAATACCCGAATTTGATTGTGTTGCAAACATTTTCAAAAGCATGGGGACTTGCCAATATTCGTTTGGGAATAATGTTTGCCTCAAAAGAAGTAATTGCCGTAATCAACAAAATAAAATTGCCTTACAATTTGAATGGCATTGTGCAAACCCTGGCACAAGAAATTTTGGAACAACACGCATCGATAAAAGATATTTTTGTACGCGATATTTTGCACGAACGTGCGTGGCTTGTTGAGCAATTGCAACAAATAAAAACAGTGCAAAAAATTTACCCGAGCGATGCAAATTTTGTGTTAGTAAAAATAAATGATGCGCATGCGCTATATTTATACTTGGTAGCAAACGGCATTATTGTTCGCGACCGCTCGAAAATTGAATTGTGCGAAGATTGCTTGCGCATAACTATTGGCACGCATGAAGAAAATGTATTGTTGGTGGAAAAAATTAAGGCGTTTTAATAATGGTTAACTCCTTGTTTAACTTCGTTAAGGGCTTCGCCGTTCCTCGTCAACTAAAACCTTGTTTCCTAATCCCTATTCCCTAATTCCTTCGGCAATCTCAGGAATAATGCCTTTTTCAACATAAATAGGACGAGCGTGTTTACGAATTTTAGGGAGCGAACGGGCAAATACAACAGCAACTACAATACAAATTCCGCCGCTTATGCCCATGGCAATCGGTAAACTTGTGAATTTGCTTACCCAGCCCCACCACAAACTACCCAGTGCGCCCGAACCAAGAAATCCCATGGAATAATAACCCATAACCCGTCCACGCATAGAGGGGGTTAAAATGGTTTGTATCAAAGTGTTGCACGATGCTACCGTTCCAATCAAACCAAAACCGAGAAATACGGCAAATATAAGCGCAACCCAAATAATGTGCACATGAAACAATGGAATAACAACAATAGAACTCATTAACATACAAATAGTTACAACTTTTCCCAAACCAAGTACGCTTTTGCGTGCCGCCAAAAACATGGCTGCCGAAAAAGAACCAATGCCGAAACAACTCATAAAAAATCCCAAATAACGGCTATCGCCACCCAAAATATCTTTTATATAAGCCGGAACGAAAGTTGTAAACGTGAAAACACAAAAACTAAAAATAGAAACCGTTATCAGCAAAGTGCGAATGGGTACCGAATGAGAAATATATGAAACTCCTTCTTTGAAATCCGAAAATATCGAGAATTTTTTATTTGATTGCACCACGTGTGCATAATCAATTTTCGCAAGAGCAATAAGCACACACACATAACTCACAGCATTGAGCAAAAAACACCCGCCTTCACTGATTATGGGAATAAGCAAACCGCCAAGTGCGGGACCTAAAAGTCGTGCACTGTTGATGATTGCCGAATTTAATGCAATGGCATTGCTCAATTTTTCGGGTGGTACGAGTGTAATGTAAAATGCCTGACGTGTGGGCATATCAATGGCATTAATGCAGCCGCTGCATACGCTCAAAACCATAATGTGCCAAATTTGAATATCTCCGGTAAAAAATAAAATAGCAAGCGTTGCCGCCAAACACATAGCGCAACTTTGTTCTATCAACAAAATACTGCGTTTATTAAACCTATCGACCAAAGTGCTCAAAAACGGCGTGAGAAACATCATAGGAATTTGCGTAAGAAACATAACCGTGCCGAGCATTAAAACATCGCCGGTAAGGCTGTAAATAAGCCACCCCATAGCAATTTGCTGCATCCACGTGCCAATTTGCGAAAGGCATTGCCCAATAAAGTACAAGCGGAAATTGCGATATTGGAAGGAGTCGAATATGCGAGAAAGCCCCCTCCCAGCCTCCCCCTCAAGGGGAGGAGAAAGACAGCCCCCTAAATCCCCCTTAGGGGGGACTTTGGAACTGTGTTTAATATTTAGTGTTACATCTTTTATGTTCATGCTATTCCTTTCTATTGCTTCAGAAAGTCCCCCTTGAGGGGGATTTAGGGGGCTACCTTCATCATCTCATCAAGAAGTTCCGGTGTTTTCTCAATACTTGTTCCCACCACGGCAATATTTGCGCCTGCGGCAAACACTCGTTGCAAATCGCTGACCGAGCGAATACCGCCGCCCACAATCAGTGGAATGTTGCATTGAAGTTTTATAGCTTGTATCATAGCCGATGGCACCGAATTTACAGCTCCGCTTCCGGCTTCTAAATAGAGTAATTTCATACCCAACATTTCACCGGCAAGTGCCGTTGCCACTGCAATATCGGTTTTTGCGGCGGGAATGGGGCGCGTGTTGCTCATATATTCTACCGAAGTGCTCGCGCCGCCTTCTACCAAAATATAGCCGGTGGGAATAACTTCAATGCCGGCTTGTTTTATCAACGGTGCTGCAATAACCTGATTTCCAATAAGAAATTCCGCATTACGCCCCGAAATAAGCGATAAAAACAATAACGCATCGACTTCGGGTGTTACATGATTGACACTGCCCGGAAACAAAATAACCGGACGGGTAAATTGTGTTTTTATAGTGCGCACCGCTTGCGCCAAATCACTTTGAATTAAACTGCCACCTATAAATATAAACGGCACTCCGCAACTTTCGGCTCGCTTGGCAATGGCTATCAACGAATCGGGCGTGTGTTTGTCGGGGTCGATTAAAAGTGCTAAATGCTTGCGTTTGTGGTTGGAGAGTTGTTGGTATATCATGTTGAATAATTGAATAACTGAATAATTGAGTAATTGAATAATGGGGTAACTGAAATATATTAAAAATGTCGTTTAACTTTGTTGAGGGTTTCGCCGTTCGACTCCGCTCAACGACCGGTTGGCGGTGGCTAAGCAGAGCCGAAGCCATACGTATTATTCTAACAAAAATGTAACGTTCACTTCTAATGCTACGCCTTGTTCGCCACTTGGAAGTTCAAATTTAAAATCAGTCGCATTATCGGATTCATACATATAGTTTGCTCTTACAATGTTTCCCGATGAATGAATTTGCGCAACATCACTATTTGAAGTTTCGGTAATTGTAAGAGCTTTGCCAAGTTTTTGTCCCGAAAGTTTGGCATATTGTTCAGCTTTTTCCTGTGCTTTTTGGAACGCTAATTCTCTACTTTGACGGAATAATTCGGTTTTATTTTCAATGTCGAACGTTATATTATTGATTCCCACTTTTTCTATGGCGGTAACTTTATCAATTACTGCCGAAAAACGTTCGGGGTTGTTTATTATATCGGTTATTTGTATGGCAAGCGACTGAGAAGCTCTTTGCCCTATTCGCACAGGGCGTCCGTTGCGCCAATCATTAGCTTCACTGTAATTGAGCGATGTGGTTTTTATGTATTTTTCGTCAACACCCTCGGCTTTTACAATTTCCACAATTTGTTGCATAGTTTGGTTGAGCACTTTTTTTGCCTCTTTTGTAGTAGGCGCAGTGTGCGAAAAACTAACCCTGAGCAGCACCATATCGGGCGTGGCTTGCACCATGCCGATTCCCGAAACTGAGACGGTGTTTTGTTGTGTTTCCTGTATCGTTGTAGTTTTACAACTTACAAAAATTAATAGTAATAATCCGATAAAAATTGTTCTTTTCATAATAATAATGTGTTAGTAATTTGAGCAAATGTATTAATTTTTTGTCTTGAACCACAATTTTTGCACAATTTTTAAGAATTGCAAGATAAATTTCGACTTCGCTCAATTACCAAAATCCTGTAAGCCTTTCAAATTCTGTAAAAATCGCGGTGGTCGCTGAGCGAAGTGGTTACTGAGCGAAGTCGAAGTATCGAAGTGTTCAGACAATATACCAATACAAAATAATTCCGAAAACACCACTTTGAATAAAAACCTAACTAAAAAATTTGCATATAAAAAAAAAGCCGTATATTTGCACCGCTTTAAGCAATGGCTCCGTAGCATAATGGATAGTGCATCTGACTACGGATCAGAAGGTTGGGGGTTCGAGTCTTCCCGGAGTCACAAAAGTAGAGACGTAGCGTGCTACGTCTCTTTCTGTTTAATGTTTTTTCAAAACAAATGAGAACGCGAATAACGCAGATGACACGGATTGACACAGATTTCTAATCGTTTTATCCGTATAAATCCGCGTTATCCGTGTCATCTGCGTTCTAAATTATCTAATAAAATGCCAAAAATCCTTCGCATACTCAACCGTTTCAACCTTGGCGGACCTATGCACAATGCTGCGTATTTGAGCAAATATTTGCCCGAAGAATATACCACTATTCTCGTTGGCGGCGAAAAAGACGAAAGCGAAAGCGATTCGGAATTTCTTTTGCAACAGATGAACATTCCCTATACGCTACTACCCTCTATGAAACGGAGCATTGGCATTTTCGGCGATATTGCCGCATGGCGCGCAATTGTAAAAATTATTCGCCAAGAAAAACCCGACATTGTGCACACACACGCTGCCAAAGCCGGTGCATTGGGGCGATTGGCGGCATGGTATTGTGGTGTACCAATAATTGTGCACACCTTTCATGGACACGTGTTTCACTCCTATTTTGGAAAAACAAAAACAAAAATTTTTATTCTTATTGAACGATTTTTAGCTCGATTAAGCACGGCAATCGTGGCAATTTCCGAAACGCAAAAACACGATTTGGGAACGGTGTATAAAATTTGCAAACCTGAAAAAATTCACGTCATTCCACTTGGTTTCGATTTGCGCAAATTTACCGAAAATCAAGACGAAAAACGAGCCAACTTTCGCCAGCAGTATCAGCTCTCTGCGTCATTCCTGCGAAGGCAGGAACGGCAAAGCCCTCGACGAAGTCAATCTCCTGATAAACAAAAGTGCTTTTCCGAGGAGATTCCTGCCTTCGCAGGAATGACGGGCTTTTTGGAAGATATTATAGCCATTGGAATTATAGGGCGATTAGCTCCTATAAAAAATCACAAGTTATTCATTGATGCCATTCACAATTGCGCACAAAAAACTTCACAACCAATTCGAGCATTTATTATTGGCGACGGCGAAGAACGGCAGAATTTGGAAAATCATTGCAAATCACTTGGAATCTCCGAGCAATTAATAACGTTCACATCATGGATTCACGATATAGACCGTGCCGTTTCCGGACTTGATATTATTTGCCTTACATCGTTCAACGAAGGCACGCCCGTAAGTTTAATTGAAGCACAAGCCGCCGGAAAACCAATTGTAAGCACCAACGTAGGCGGCATTCAAGATATTGTTGTTGAAAACAAAACAGCCCTACTCTCTTCGCTTGATACAGAAGAATTTAGCGAAAAACTTTTATCGCTTATAAACAATGAAAATCTGCGAAAAACAATGGCGCAGGAATCTCAAAATCATTCCATACAACAATTTTCATATCAACGATTGTGCAATGATATGGACAGATTGTATAAAAAGTTGACGAGTTAACGAGTAAACAAGTTGACAAGGCACTACTCTACCACCCTCGTCAACTTGTTTCCTCGTCAACTTGTTAACTTGTCAACTTGTCAACTCGTTCTCTAAAATAATCGGTAATTGTTATTGTTAATTGCTAATTATTTGTATGTTTGTGGCAAACTTTAACCACACATGACACATTTTTACAAAAGCATTCTTTTTGTGCTGCTCGCAAGCGCACTGTTTTCGTGTAAAGTACTCACGCCTACCGTTATGTTTGAAACAGAAAAAGATTTTGTTTTCAACTCGTTTACTCACACAAAAAAATCGACTATTTTGCAACCTTTCGACCAGTTGCAAATAATAATGAGTACCAACAACGGCACTAATTTGTTGGAATTTTTCAGCAATCCCGAAAATGCTGCGAGAGGTGGCAGTAGCAATACTAACAATACCATAACCTACATGATACGCCAAGACAGTACGGTAAAAATTCCAACTATCGGTTTAATCAAACTTGGCGGACTGAGCAAAGATTCTGCCGAAGTAATTTTAGAGAAAAAACTAAGCATCTATTATCAAGAGCCGTTTGTGAAAATTAATATTGTCAACCGTACGGTTATTATGTTTTTTGAAGGAGGTACAAAAGGCGTTCGTGTAGCTGTGCCCGAAGATGGCATCACACTTTTGGAAGCAATCGCGCAATCGGGCGGACTTACCGAAAACAGTAAATCGTACAAAATAAAACTCATACGAGGCGACAATACCAACCCTTCGGTGTACAATTATAATGTGCGCAAATTGGAAGAATTTAAAAAAGCAAATTTTATATTGCAGGCAAATGATATTGTGTATGTAGATGCTCGTCCGCGATACACGAGGAAAATTTTAGCTGAAATTCAGCCCATTGTGGTTTTATTCTCGTCGGCAGTACTTGTATATTCGGTGTTTGGAAATAAGTAAATTCACCCCCCACCCCCTAAAGGGGGAGAAAGAAGAAATAAACGTTGTAAAAAAGTGATAAATAACGAATTAAACCACAAAGCCAAAGTCCCCTTTAGGGGATTAGGGGTAAAAATTTAATCTATGGCAAAGCAAAAACATATACCGGTTTTAAACGACACCTTTGAATTTGGGAAATTTATACACGTTATAAAATTAAATCTTATTTTTTATATTGCTATCATTCTTTTGGGAATTGGCGGCACTTTTCTTTATTTGCGTTATACACAGCCCAAGTATCAAGCATTTACCGTTATTCAAATCAATAATGAGCAGACTAACGATTTTTTAAAAACCGAAAATCTTTACGGTAGAAATTCGCTTTCAACTACCATTGAATTGCTGCGTTCGCAAGAATTCTTGAAACGTACGCTTACAAAACTCAATCTTTACACCGGCTATTATTCCAAAGGAAATGTTTTAACATCGGAATTCTACAACAGCGCTCCTTTTTTTGTAGAACTCGACGAAATTCAATCAAGTTTTTACAACCGGCCTATTTATGTAAGCATTAATAAAAAAACAAAATTGGTGGAATTAACTTACTCAATTGACGGCAAAAATGAAATTAGCACACAAATTGAGCGCAATACATGGCAACAAATTTCGGGAGCAAAAATTTATGTAAATATAGTAAATGAAGACGCTTTTTTTGAACCGGCAAACAATTTCTTTTTTATACGATATGATGACGAAACTGCATTTAAAAAGCATATTGACACCAAATTGCAGATTTCAATTTTGAACAGCGATGCTAATACCATACAAATTTCATACACAAATTTCAATCCGCAAAAAACAGCCGACATTGTGAACACTATAAGCGAAATGTTTTTGATTTACGATGTTGAAAAAAAACAGGAACGTGCGCTCAAAGTACTTGATTTTATAGAAGAACAACTTAAAATTGTGTACGACAAACTCGGCGAATCGGAAAGGGAACTTTCGAATTTCAAAAAAGCACACAACATTACCGGAACAGCGGCTTTGAACAAATCGTCGCTGCTTTTCGACAGCAAAACTCGCCAAGAAATAGAAAATTACCAAGCGCAACTTTCGTCGTTACAGCGACTTACAAACGAACTCAACTCCACCAACACGCTCAACACAAGCGAACTGACGGCTTTGCTTGCCGGCACAAACGCCGAAACGTTGCTTTTGAATTTTTTGAACGGCATAGACCAACTGCAAAAACAACGTTCGGAACTATTGATGACCGTTACTCCTGAAAACCAAAAAATAAAAATTATAGACAAGCAAATTGTCGAACAACGCGAATTGCTGCAACAATTTATAAAAAACAATAACCGCCAATTACGTGAAAAATTGGCAAGCCTCAACGCTTTGAACCACACCGGCGAAATCAATTTTGACGAAACGGAATTTTCAAAACTTGCCCGCATACATTCAATCAACCAAAATTACTACGACGAATTGATTGCAAAACGTGCCGAATATTTGATTTCAAAAGCCGGGAACATAAGCAACAGCGTGATTTTACAACGTGCAAATCCTCCCAAAACACCCATTGCTCCTATTCTATCGAGTGTTGTAGCAATTTGTTTTATTATTTGTCTTTTTGTAATAGGACTCCTCACGTTTGTGCGCTATATACTTTACAATGAAATAACAACACTCAGCGATATTACAAAATATACCGATGCTCCGGTTAGCGGACTTATTCCTACAACACCGCATGTAAATAAAATTCAGCGTTTTACGGTTGAAAATAAAACCGATTCGATTATTACCGAAGCGTTTCGCACGCTACGCTCCAATTTGGAATTTATACAACAAACCGACACCTACCCCAAAGTTATAGCCATAAGTTCAACCATTCCGGCAGAAGGAAAAACTTTTATTGCCATCAATTTAGGAGGTGTTATATCGTTCAACAACAAACGGGTAATTCTACTCGATATGGATTTGCGTAAGCCAAAAGTGCATCTTTCGTTTAAAGCCGAAAATAAAAAAGGACTAAGTACCATACTTATAGGTGTTGATAATTACAAAGATTGTATTATAAAAACTGAATTGGAAAATTTCGATATTCTCACTTCGGGACCCGTTCCGCCAAACCCTGCCGAACTTGCCAATTCCGAAAATTTCGATAAACTATTACACGATTTGAAAACCGAATACGATGTAATTATAATCGACACACCGCCAATTGGAATTGTTTCCGATGCTATTTTTAGTTTTAAACGTGCCGATTTGCCGATTTACGTTGTACGTGCCAATGTTTCAAAACGCAATTTCTTGAACAACGTGAATTATATAAAAAACAAAAATAATATTGATAATCTTTCAATTGTACTCAATGCCATTGAAATAATTACGGCTCGCTACGGCTACAATTATCAAGGGTATAGCTATTCGCAATATGGTTACGGCTACGGGTATGGTTTTGGGTATGGATATTATTCTTATAATGATGATAAAACGAAAAAACGGTTTCGATTATTTAGAAAAAAATAAATTAATGTGCCAATATAACAATGTGCCAATTCGACAATAAAATAATTAACACATTTATTCATTAACAAATTGGCAAATTGGCATATTATCACATTGGCACATTAGCGTAAATCCCTAACACATGAACTACTATCTACTCTTCCCCATATTTTTTATAGCCTCACTCAGTTTGAGTTGCGCCGGTTACAGTTTACTTTTGAGAAACAAAATTTTCTCGTTTTTGAAAAAGAAAAATTATAATGCCGAACGCTGGGCAAGTCAAACGAAACCAATTTTTGGCGGCGTGATTTTTTATATTATTTTTTTATTTTCGCTTGTGTTTACGTGTTGTATTTTCAAGGAAAGTTGCTTTACTACATCGTTTCTCGTTCTTTTTCTGTGTTCAACCATTGCATTTTTTGCCGGACTTTTCGATGATATTCGCAACACGAGTCCTTTCCACAAATTTTTATTTCAATGTTTGTGTGCTATCATTCTCATTATAAGCAATATGCACATTCAAACGTCCGACAATATTTTTATAAACTACGCACTCACGTTCTTCTGGGTAGTGGGTATTATGAATTCTATCAATATGCTCGACAATATGGACGCGATTTCGGGGTCGGTGTCGGCAATTATTTGTTTGGCAATGGCGTTTTTGGCTTTTGTAAGCGGCAATATAATTGATACTACGATTTTATTGGCAGTGGTGGCAAGCCTTGTAGCATATTTATTTTGGAATTGGCATCCATCGAAAATATATATGGGCGATAGTGGCAGTCAGTTTCTAGGGATTATTCTCGCTATTTTCAGCATACAATATATATGGAATTACAGCGGCTCTTTTGTTGGTTTCAATTATCGTGAAGTTGTACTTATTGGTGCAGTGTTTATTATGCCTTTGTGCGACACTACTACGGTATTTATCAATCGCATAGCTGCTCGCAAATCACCTTTTACCGGCGACACCAACCACACTACACACAACTTTGTATATTGCGGTTTTTCGGAACGATGGACAGCGGTATTTTTTATTGTTCTCACAAGTATCGGTTGTTTTCTTGCCATATACGGAATTGTGGCACAACCCGAAAGTAATTTTTTTATTCGGCTTGCAATTGGCGAAATAAGCATGTTTGCAATACTTTTCTCAATTTCACGTTTAGTGAAAAAACATAAACTTAAAAAAATACAATCGTGAGAAAAAAAATACTTTTTATTTCGTTGGCAATTAGCAGCATAGCATTTATTTTACTTGCTGCTTTTACCTCTACTTCTCATTCCGAGCAGCAAATGCAAAATTTTGATTCTCTTGTTCTTCCGGTCAATATGCCCATTCCCGATGAAGTTACAATTTTCGGCGAAAAAGTGCCGCTTGATTATTTCGATGTAGTCGAAGGTTTGGAACGTGAACTTTTGGTAAACGTTTTTTGGCAATCGCAAACTTTGCAATTTTTAAAATATTGCCACCGCTATTTTCCTACTATCGACAGCATACTCGCAGCAAACAAAATTCCTGCCGATTTCAAATATTTAGCTTTAGCTGAAAGCGGTTTGCGCATTGTGATTTCGCCCAAAGGAGCTGCCGGATTTTGGCAATTTTTGGAGGGGACCGGCAAACAATACGGTTTAACCGTAAATGACCAGATAGACGAACGCTACCATTTAATTAAATCGACCGAAGCAGCGTGTAAATATTTGCACAACGCCCGTAAAACCTTCAATTCGTGGACTATGGTGGCGGCATCGTACAATATTGGCGTATCAGAATTAAAAACACAAGTTAATTTTCAAGGAATTGAAAGTTATTACGATTTATATACCAATTCCGAAACAGCTCGTTACGTGTTTCGCATTATTGCGCTGAAATTGATTATGGAAAACCCAGAACTTTACGGCTATCACAACATAAAACCGTTCCCAACAATTCCTACAAAAATTGTAAAAGTTGACAGCACAATAACTAATTTAGCAGAATTTGCCCGCAGTCAAGGTTCAAATTATAAAATGCTTAAAACGTTAAACCCTTGGTTGCGCGATAAACATTTGCCAAATCCGAACAAAACGGAATATCATATAACGTTGATTAGCAATAAGAATAGAAAATTACGGTAACGGGATAATTTTTATCGGCAAATAAACTTTTTCCGGCAAATAAACTTTTCCAAAGTTCTAAACTTTGGAAAAGTTAAGGGGGAAAAGTATTATTTTCTATTCAGCTTGCGAAACGAAAGTTTTGCAAACTTCGGCATCGAACGTTTTTTGCCCCAAGCATTTTTTGCAAATAAAGAAATAGCAGTATTTTTCATTGTTCCGCCCACACAATCCATTCTTCGTGCTTTCGAAGTTATGAACTCAAAACCTTTCATTGCAACATTTTCAACAGTCGGTGTAAGTTTTTGAGCAACAGCTAATTTGCGGTTTTCAAGTATCAATTCGTGTAGCGGCACTCGTTGCGGACACACCGAAGTGCAACCACCGCACAGCGAACACGCCGAACTCAAATGGACATAGGATTTAAAATCTTTCAAATGCGGCGTAATAACCGTGCCGATTGGTCCCTGATAAGTAGTATTATAGGTATAACCGCCAATGTTTTTGTAAATCGGGCAGGCGTTCAAACACGCTCCGCAGCGAATGCACGAAAGCGCAAGGTTGAACTTTTCTTTTTTGTATAATTGCGTGCGTCCGTTGTCGAGCAAAATCACATACATTTTTTTCGGCCCGTGCGTTTCGCCGGCTTTTTGCGCTGCGCTAAACATGGAACTGTACGAGGAAATTGCTTGCCCTGTGCCCTGCTGTGCCAAATGAGGCCAGAACAACGCCAAATCCTGCATCGAAGGAATTACTTTTTCAATGCCGGCAATGGCAATGTGAATATCGGGAAAAGCTGTTGACATAATTGCATTGCCTTCGTTTTCGGTAACGCAAATTGCGCCTTTGTTGGCAATTACAAAATTTGCGCCGGTAATTCCGGCACCGGCAGACAAATATTGTTCACGCAATTTTTCACGTGCAAGCGCCGTCATTTCTTCGGCGGTGCTGTCTAACGGAAAATTAAAATGTTTGTGGAACAAATCCGCCACATCTTGTTTGGATTTGTGCATAGCCGGCGTTACAATATGATAGGGTTTTTCGCCCGCAAGCTGCACTATATATTCGCCCAAATCGGTTTCCACCGACGCAATGCCGATTTTTTCCAATTCGTGGTTCAATTCAATTTCTTCGGTGGTCATCGACTTGCTTTTTACAATTGATTTTACACCGTGGTCTTGCAAAATTTTTGAAATAAATTGAATAGCATCGTCGGCAGTGCGAGCCCACAGTACTTCGCCGCCATTATTTGTAAAATTTTTCTCAAATTCTTGTAAATAATCTGCCAAATTTTCCAACGTATGGCGTTTTATATCGGCAGCTTTGCTGCGAGCGGCTTCCAAATCTTTGTAACGCGCCTTTCCTGCATTCACCGCAGCATAATATTTACCCATATTGAAACGAATAGTTTTGCGATGATTTTCGTTGAACGCTATTGCTTCGGCGGCTTTTTGGAATTGTGATTTATTGGACATATTTGGAAGTATTTATTGTACATTTACCTTTTCCGTCATTCCTGCGAAGGCAGGAATCTCCCATTGGTTAGTGTTGCTTTTTTGAGGGGATTCCTGCCTTCGCAGGAATGACGTTTTATTCGGGCGTCATTGCGAGGAACGAAGCAATCCAGCAATTATATTATTAGATTTTCGCCACCCGTTGCTCATGCCGTCCACCTTCAAATTGGGTGTTCAAAAATGCTGTTACAACGTTCAATGTTTCGTTAGCACTGATAAACCGAGCGGGAATGGCACAGACATTGGCATTGTTGTGCGCTCGCGCTAATCCGGCAATTTCAGTTTCCCAACACAAAGCCGAACGCACATTTTTGTGTTTGTTGGCAACCATATTCACACCATTGCCCGAGCCGCAAAATAAAAAACCATAGTCGTATTCATGATTATTAACCGCAAAAGCAAGCGCATGGGCAAAATCGGGATAATCAACCGCGTCGTCGGAATATGCGCCAAAATCTTTTACATCATATCCTTCTTTAATTAAATACTTGAAAACAAGTTCTTTCATATAAAAACCTGCGTGGTCGGCTGCTACTGCAATTTTCGGACGTTCCATTTTTATTTTCAATTGATTTTGCGCAAAAGTACGAATTAATTATAAATTATTAATTGTAAATTATAAATTATTAAAACCAATGTCGTTTAGTTAAGAATATGAATCAAGAATTGATAATAAATTTTCTTCGTGTCTTTCTGTCTTCGTGCCTTCGTGTTTACTAAAACGCGCTTGCGCGCAAAAAATAAACACGAAGACAGAAAGGCACGAAGACACGAAGGTTTAAAAATTCCTTAACTAAACGACATTGTTATTAAAACTCCAATTTCCGCTGTCTATTTTCGTCAATACTCAAAGTTACCCAAAGCGTATCGTCCGGCAACAATGGTCGTGCAATTTCTGCCCATTCTATAAAACAAAAATTATTGCTGTAAACGTAATCTTCAAAACCTATGTCGAGCAATTCTTCGAGTTGTTCTATACGATATAAATCAAAGTGGTAAATGATTTCGTTTTGAGCGGTTTCGTATTCGTTTACCAACGCAAATGTTGGACTTGTGGTGCTTTCCTGTACGCCAAGTTGTGTGCATAGCGCTTTTATAAACGTAGTTTTTCCGGTAGCCATTTGTCCGTTGAATGCTATAATTTTATGAGTGCCAATGAGTTTTAGAAATTCTTTGGCACTTTTTTGAATTTCGTCCAATGATAATATGCAAATGCTGGGCATGGAATTATTTTTTAGGCTGCAAATGCACACAAGGAATAATTATTTCGTCCAACGATACACCGCCATGCTGAAAACTATCACGATAATATTTTGCATAATAATTGAAATTATTCGGGTAGGCAAAGAAATCTTGATTGGTGGCAAAAATATAGGTTGAACTCAAATTGACCATTGGTAAATGCGCCGTGTGCGGTTTTTTGATTTCAAACACTTCTTTGGGGTTGTACGACAGGGCTTTACCTTGCTTGTAACGCAAATTCGATGTTACCGTTTTGTCGGCAAGCACTTTTATAGGATTTTGCACACGTACCGAACCGTGGTCGGTGGTAATGATTATGTCGATATTTTTTTGCGAAAGTTCCTGCAAAAGCTCAAAAAGCGTGGAGTGCGTAAACCACGAATAGGTAAGCGAACGGTAAGCAGCTTCGTCGGCAGCAAGTTCTTTTATCATGTCCATTTCGGTGCGCGCGTGCGAAAGTGTGTCCACAAAATTATAGACAATAACCGAAAATTGATGTTGCTGAATTGCCTGCAATTTATCGGTTACTCGCCGTCCGGGGTTGATGCTGGTGATTTTTTCAAAGAAAAATTTGTCGGTATAGCCCAATCGTTTGAGTTGTGCCGCAAGCAATTCTTCTTCGTATTGATTTTTAAGTTCGTCTTCATCATCGTCGTTGCGCCACAATTCGGGGTAAATTTTTTCGATGTCCAAAGGCATAAGTCCGGCAAATAGCGAGTTGCGGGCATATTGTGTGCAGGTGGGCAAAATGCTGTAATACTGCGCATCGTCCTGTATGTTATAATATTCGCTCAGCAGTGGACGCAGGTTGCACCAATGGTCGTAACGCAAATTATCAATTACCAACAGTAAGGTTTGTTTGCCTTTTTTTATGTTTGGGAACACTTTTTCTTTGAACACATTTGGCGAAAGTATCGGTTTATCGTCGTTGTTGCGGTCGAGCCAATCAATGTAATTTCGTTTTATAAATTTTGCAAATTGCACATCGGCATCATTTTTCTGCATCACAAACACCGAATTCATTGCGCGGTCTTTCGATTGCGAAAGTTTGGTTTCCCAATGTGTGAGTTCTTTGTGCACCGCAATCCAATCTTGCCATGTGTCGGCACTCGAAATTTTCATTCCCAATTGCGAAAATTCCGCTTGGTAATTCTGCGTGGTTTGTTGCGTGATAATATTTTTTTGGTCAAGATTTTTTTTAATTGAAAGCAAAATCTGATTCGGATTAACCGGTTTTATCAAATAATCGCTGATTTGCGAACCAATTGCCGCCTCCATAATATCTTCGGCTTCGCTTTTGGTAATCATTATCACCGGCACGTTGGGGTTAATGCGTTTTATTTGCGCCAACGCCTCCAAACCCGTAATTCCGGGCATTTGCTCGTCTAAAAACACAATGTCAATATTGGGGTCATTGCATTTTTCAACGGCATCGGTGCCGCTATTTACGGCTATTACTTCGTAGCCTTTTGCTTCTAAAAATAAAATATGCGGTTTGAGCAGTTCAATTTCGTCGTCTGCCCAGAGGATTGTGGTTTTTTTCATATAAATTAGGGGTTAGGGAATAGGTATTAGGAAACGAGGAATTAGGGTAAATCAACAGGGTGCGGTTTCAAAAACCTTGTTTTCTCAACTGTTTGCGTTTGTAACATTCTAAATCTTCTTTTTTTAAATTAAAAGCCATGCAAATAAAGGAAATATCTTGAGGGTAGCGGAAATACGGAATTTCTTTAACAATTTTCCGAACTCCCGAAACGCCGCCATACAAATTAAACATTGTGTTATAATCTTCGGGCAAACCATATTCAATTACCCGCTGCACAACCATTTTTTTTGTTTTTTTGCACATCGAAATTGTTCCAATCAACGTCCCAAAGGAGTTTTCGAGGAATTTGCGCATTCGGCTTGACATTCTCTTTCCAATCAGACCACATATTGTGTATAATTTTTCACAAAGATATAAAAATTTCTTACACGTTTTATCAATTAAAAAAAACGGCAAAGTTTTTTCTTTGCCGTTCAATAACAATATCATTTTTTTAATTAGACAATTATTCATTATTATAGTATAACCTCGTAAAGTTATAAACACAAGGCAATTCACCTATTATTTCTTTTTTTATAACATTGTTTTTTATGTAATAAGTTGTAGGCAAACCTTTTGCTATTGATGAAATAGTTTGATGGTCATAATGCTTGATAGGAAATTCAACTTGAAAGTTTTGTTTAAAAATTACTTCATATACAGAATCTTGCGCCACTAAACCAATAACTCTATCTACAACTTTTGCATTTTCATATTGTTTCAAATTCTCAATGGAATTGAGGCAATGCGGACAAATGTAAGAAAATATAAACAACAAATAAGTGGAATCTTTGGAAGTCGTAATAAAGTTGCTTAACGGTGTTTCGGAAAGTATTTTGCCTTCGTAGTTGCTATCGACATCATTATTTAATGAAACGAAAGGCGGATAATAATTATAACCCATAAAAAATGAGGATATACTTATTACACAAATAATTACCACTGTAATCCACAGAGTAAAACAATATTGATAAGTGCCTGATTGTCTATATACTATAAGCAACATTATTATCAATAGCAAATTTCGGATGACAACCAACACAGGAGGCATTTTATTCAAACTTGACACTACACCAAAGCATCCACAATCAGTAATATTATGACGAAAATACCCGTATATATAAATGCAAGTTACTAATACCAAAAATAAAATCGCAATAAAAGAAACTTGTTTTGAATATAGTCGAAAAACAAGTGTCAAACCAATTATTATTTCTATCCACGCAATAAGAGGTGCAACAAAACTAAAATCTCTAAAACCGTAGGACATAATCATTCCTATGAACTCAGAAGTAGTTAGAGCTTTGCCTATACCTGATATTAAAAAAATAATACCGGTCAAAATTGAAAATATTTTAGTAATATTTTTGAACTTCATGAGTTAAACAAGTCATTATGAATGATTTTGTTTTCTATACCTTGTTTTGAATAATTACACTTTATAAAATGCTATTTGCTACATAGCATTTATTTTCAAAACCATATCATACAAGAGACAGATTTTCCTTCTGCATTCAGAGCTTTTTGAAGTTTTCTACAATTTCTATGACCTTCTTTTTTTAAATCATAATCAGGATAAATATAGCCGCTATTGTTGTCTTGACAGGTACATTTTTTTGAACAAGATGTGGAGCAAAAAGTAGCAATTAAAATTCCTCCAATAAATAAAACCATTTTTTTATAATTCATTGTAATTGTTGTCGCTTATATCCCATTGACTCATCGGTGTTAATGTTAATTTCAATACTTAAAAAGTAAAAATACATTATAATGCAACAATTATTGTTATTTCATAGTTGATTTGCCTGACGCTTTTCGTGGAAAAAACAAACACTATTTTTCTACTTTGAACAAGACAATAAACAAGCTTTCGACAAATCCAATTTGTCAATTTCACTTCTATCTACTTCAATAATAATTTGTGCTTTTTGAGGAATTTCTGGAAAATAAACATGATGTATAAAATCATAATCCAACACTTGTGATATTTTGATTAAAAGCTCAATATCAACGCTTTTTCGTTCGAAAATATCGTAAACAGTAGTTCTTTCACGACTAATGCCATTAGCAAATTCCGTAATGCTCATTGATTTTTCAACCAATTTTTCTTTTATGATTTTTCCTATGTGTATGTCTTTTAAATCCATAAAAAAAGCGTGAAACTGTTTGTTGATTGCTTATTTACTTTTCGTGGCTCTGGTAATTGCCATGTAATACAAAATAAGCACGCAAACAATTCACGCCAAACAGCGTGAAACTTCACAATCTTATCCTTGTATTACTTTTTTATTGAATTTACCAGATTCCGAAAAGTAAGAATAAATGAGCTAAAAGCTCAACCATTAAAATTTTGCGTAATTATCTTACGCATTGAAAATCATAGGCACAATATTTTGTTGTTTATGAATTTGTATGTATCAATTTTTCAATTGTTTCAATAAATTGTTTTGCCGGTTCTAAACGAGTTGTTACATCTTCTCGTGTAATATCTTTCAATTCATCATAATCGCCGGTTTGGCGGAGTTCAAAAAGACTACGATATAATTTTCCTGCCTCTACACTTATTATTCCTGTTTTCACAAATTTCATTGAAAGCAATGCAATAATACCGTGATGTGAGCGAGCTTCATAACTTCGTTGTAAAAGTAAAGCACTTACAATGTAATAACACGCATAATACATTCTATTAATCGCATTTCTATAAAGTCCTCCGTTAAGTAAATACGGCACTTCTTCAATAGTTTTATGCGCTCGCTCTATTTTCACTTCAATCAATACACTTCTTTCAGTTTCAGTTAATCCCATATTGCAATATTTAATTAATCAGCACACCATCTTTTTGAATATTATGGTAAAACGGTGTAAAACCACGTTCTTCCCATTCTTTATTAGTGTACATTTTTACACTTATATAAGTTCCGTAGTTCCAGCCCATATCGGCAAACGGATAGGCATACGTATTTTCGTCTTCGTATGTTATTTTTTCTTTATTCAACAACACCAATAAATCCCAATCCGAATCCGCTCTCGCATCGCCACGCGCCTGCGAACCGAAAAGAATTACTTTTTCATTCGGCAAAATTTGGCGCTTTAATGCTTGTATCTCTTTGAAAATTTGTTGGTTCATATTTCTTAGTCTTGTGTCTAAAAGTCTAATATCTCACGTCTAAAATCTCATATCTACCTCGCATAATTCTCCTCAAAAAACTTCAAATACGCCTCCACATCGCGGCTTGCCAGCAGAGCTTGATAATTTTTTGCGGAAATAATAAAATGATGGGTAAAAATTCTTTCGATACCTTCAAAAATTTCTTGGTTATAATTTATCAAATCAAAATAATTCATAGCCTGCCCTTGCGATTCAAACGGACTGATAACCAACAATGCGGTTTTTGAAGTCAAGTCTTTAGTTTGTATATCAAACTCGAAATTGGTAAAATAATCCAAATTGTAATTTATGGCGTTGAATTTCACTTGATTAATATCTACAAATTCCGATTTTACAGCAAGCACATAGTAAAACGGCGGAGTGTTATCAACGGTAAAAAGTTCCCGTTCTTCTTCCGGTGCGGTTTGTGCAATTGCAGCATTATTGCCGCTTGCCGGCATGGTTCGCGCTAAGTGCGCATTCATAAGAAACGCTATTTGCGCAGTATCGTTTTTGGCAATATAATTGATAATTGATTTTGCCAACGGCGTAGTTTCCGCCTTGGGATATTGTTTCACAAAACCTTCAAGATTTGCTTGCAATGTAAGAACGTCGGTTTTTCTACCCTCGCTCATAACTCGCAAAAATTGAAATTGCGGTGTAAGATACGCATCGGGGAATTTTTTCAATTGCTCGTTGCTCATTCGTATAACCGCCTCATAATCGCCACGCAAATAGGCTCGGTACGCATCGGCATACATTTTTTCAATCTGTTTTTCCTGCGCTTTTATATCTTTCTGAAAATCGGGATTGGTAAGCGCTTTAGCGTAATTACTTTGCGGGTATTGCTTGATAACCTGCGCTTTATAGCTGTCGGCTTTTGTGAAATTTTTGTCTTGCTCGTATAATTTGTACAAATAATACAGGGAAATGGCGGTGTAGGTGTGATTTGGAAACCGTTTCACATATTCTTCGAGACTGGCAATTGCCAATTTATTGTCGCCAATCAAATTCATGTAGGTCATGCCTTTGTTGAACAAGCCCTCTTCTATGCGTTTGGTGGAAATTGCAAGCGCCGTATCGGTCAATGGCAAATTTTGCAAATAATATTGCCGTGTTCTATTATCGGTAACTTTTGGTGCAGCCTTTTCGCCTTCTGCACCGCTTTCTTCGTCCATATTTTCGAGCTCTTCATCTACGTTGGCAAACGATGTAGATTTCGAGGAACGCCGCCAATTGTCTTCGAGTTTGCGGTCGCCCCAACGTTGTTTAAATTCCGTTTTTCCCAATCGTACAGCGGTTTCGTTGTAAAAATACCATTTGCTGCCTTGACCGGTTTGCATGGAATTTGCCAAATCTTGCTGACCGTACATCTGTGCATTTTGCACTTCGAGCAAGTCTTTTTCCGCTTTCAAATGCTCGTCTTCGTTGATTTTCCGTATAATGTTGTCAATGTAATTGTTACGTTCTTTTTCGGGCATACGGGCTATGCGTTGCAAACTATCTTCGGTATGCGCCATAAAATGGTATTTGGCAAGAATATTCAGATTGTTCGATTTGGTTTTTATAACATTGTAATTGCGATATTCTTCGGGCAACACCATCATAGTACTGTCGTAATATGGTTGTGCTGCAATGTATTGCCGTTGATTATAATAAATATTGCCAATAGCAAGCAGCGACATTGCTTTTTGCTGCACATTGGTAGTACTGCTTTCCACCGATTTTTTGTAATATGTCAAAGCATTTTCTTCGTTATTTTCAGCCATATACACATTTGCCAAGGCATAGTAAATTTGGTCTTTAAATTCCGCATTTTTCTTATCTTTCAGCAATTTTCGCAGTATTGCAATTGTTTCCGCACTCGAACCTCGTCCGCCTTCAAACGCTGTGGCTTTGCTTATTTTGGCATTAAATGCAAATTCATAACTCGGATTTAATTTTAAAACCTGCGCAAAATGTTCAACAGCTTTTTCGTTGTAATCAATCTCTTTATACAATTGCGCCAAAATGTAGTGATAGCGCACCAGTGTTTTTTTATTTTTGGTAAATTCTATGGCAAGCAACAAGTGGGTTATAGCCTCGTTGTATTTACCCTGACGGATAAAAATATCGGCATATAAGGCAAAAAATTCGCTCCGTAGATTTTCGGGAAAATCTTTTACTTCGGCTATTTTATCTAAAATATCTTTTGCATCGTCGTATTGCTGCGTGGCAATCTTGGTGTGCGCCAACCACAGTGTAGCCTCGTATTTTATAGGGTCGTTGCGGTATTCATTTATAAGAAACATGAAATTCTTCTGCGCTTCAAGATAATTTTGTTTCATGAAAAGAGCCTTACCCATGAGCAGGTACGACTTGTCAATCCAATTGTTGTACTCACGGCGATAGTAAAATTCACGTTCTTTGGCGGTTGAGGGAGCTTTTTTTTGTTTCGGACGTGCCGTAATCGAATGTTTTTTAATGAGTTTGGCAGCTTTGCTAACTGCCCTGTCCATATCGCCTTGCGCCGACGATAAAGCTCCGGTTTGCGTGAAAAAAAACACTGGTAAAATATCGTTAAAAGGCTCTTGAAATTCTTTTTCCGCACGAGCCATGCCTTGTTTGTAGGCTTCCCTGCCGTTGAAAAAAATATTGTAACGGCTCACCACATTGTGATAAGTGCGATTGATTGCAGTATTTTTTGACGTAGAACACGCCGCCGCAAGTAGCAAAAAAACACCGGTAATACTATATAATATATGTCGTGATTTCACAAATGTTTTAATTCTTTTTTTGTACGTATTTGAAAACGCTAAGTAACGAAAAAAATTGTAGGTGGCAAGTTCTATACTAAAATAATCTCACTTTTATTTTTGTTCTTCATTTTTTTTCCTTACACTTGCAATTCATTTTTTTGAAATTAATGAAAAAACTTATATATTTTTGCATTGCATTTTTCTTTTTGGCAAGCACACTGCATGCTCAAACCCAAAAACTGATATTTGAGTCGATTTCCATGGCGCATGGTTTGTCGCAACACTGCGTGAATGCAATTATTCAAGATAGCACCGGTTTTTTGTGGTTTGCCACCAACGATGGTTTGAATAAATATGATGGTCATAGTTTTCGGATTTTCAAACCAATTCAGGGCGATACTCGCTCTATTTCGGGCAATAAAATTAGTACCCTGTTGCAAGATAGCGATGGTAAAATATGGGTAGGAATGACCATGGGCGGTGGTTTAAATATATTTGACCCTCGCACCGAAATTTTTACGCCAGTCATGGACAAACAGGGCAAAAGTTATTATGAACACGATATATCAGATATTTTTGAAGACCGGGAAGGCAATGTGTGGATTGCAAGCAATGGCGGCGGTTTGTATTGTTACAACCGCAAAACCGAAACATGCAGCCACTACACTCACAATCCGCATGACCCCACAAGCATAACAAGCAATGCAGTGCGAGCCGTGAGCCAAGATACCTACGGCACTATTTGGGTGGGCATGGACGAAAAAGGCGGTTTGAATAAATTCGATACCGAAACACAAAAATTCACTCCGGTACCTTTTATCAAAAACAATATTATGAGCATTCGCTGTGATAGCTACGGACAATTATGGATTGGAACTTACTATGGCGGCTTTGGAATTGTAAACCCAAAAACCGGAAAATTCCAAACATTCCTCCCCATAGTTGGAGAAAAAAATAGTTTATCAAGTAATATTGTAATGTCATTTTATGAAGACCAATCTACGCAACAAATGTATGTTGCTACCCGAGAGGGCGGTTTAAATATTTACCATGCGCAAACGCATAAATTCCTGGCTTCGTACCAAGAAAACAAATCGGATTTTTCGATTACTTCAAATAACATACGGTCGGTGTACAAAGACCGGTCGGGAGTGCTGTGGGTGGGTACCGAAAACGACGGATTGAACAAATGCAACACACAACGCAAAAATTTCAAAGTTTTACAAACTCCCAACGGAGTGCCGCTATTCAACGTTCACACAATTATCGACAATGAAAAAAACACGTGGATAGGCACTCGTGGAGCGGGATTGCACTTGATTGAAAAACAAAACAACAGCATACGCAGTTTTTACGCAAACTCTAATAGCACTGAAATTTACAACAAAATCAATTGTATGATTTACGACCCTCGCGGGTTTTATTGGATAGGTACCGAGGGAAACGGAATTTTCAAGTTCGACGCAAAAACAGAGCGCCATGAACAGTTTAAATACGATGCTGATGATAAAAATTCTCTTTCAAACAATGCTGTTAAAAGTTTGTTTTTAGACAACGATAGCATATTGTGGATAGGCACTCACGGCGGCGGATTGAGCAAATTCAATTATCAAAAAAGGCAATTTACCACCATAAACCTTTCCAACAATAACGAACGAAACGTGGTGTGGTGCATAATTCAAGATACCGACGGAATAATGTGGATTGGAACAAGCGGACTTGGTTTGCTGAAATTTGACCCAAAAACCAATAGCAAACAGTTTTTCACACGCAATGCTACCGACATCAATTCGCTTTCGCACAACGAAGTAACCGATATTTTGGAAGATACAAAAGGCGTTTTGTGGATTGGAACAAGTGGTGGCGGCGTAAATAAATTTGATAAAAAAACCGGTTCATTTACAACATTTTCAAGAAAAGATGGGCTGGCAAACGATGTAATTGCCTCGCTGCAAGAAGCTAACAACGGCGATATTTGGATTGCTACCGATTTTGGTTTGGCACGGCTTGACCCCAATCGTATGCACAGCACCAATTATTATAAAATCGACGGTCTGGCGGGCAATTCGTTCAATCAAGGAGCACGTTATAAAAACGAACAAGGCGAATTATTTTTCGGCGGACGGGCGGGCGTTACCTATTTTATACCCGATAGCATTAGTAATACTCGCTACTTTGGCAACATTGTACTTACCGATTTACGAATTTTCAATCAATCGGTAGCTGTTGGCGAAAAATTTGACGACAATGTGATTTTGACGCAAGCACTTCGTTTTCTCGATACCATAATACTTTCGTACAAATATAGTTTTTCGATAGAATTTGCCAATTTGAATTTTATAGCTCCCGAAAAAATTCAATATAAATATAAATTAGATGGTTTCGACAATGATTGGCTATACACCAATGCCGATAAACGATTTGCAACCTACACCAATTTAGCCGGCGGCACCTACACATTTAAAGTAATGGCTACCAACACCGATGGCGAATGGGGCGAACAAATCACAAGCATTACCATAATTATAATTCCGCCATTTTGGCGCACCACGTGGTTTTATTCTACTCTCATTGTTTTAATTATAGGAGCAATATATAGTTATGTAACTATACGTGAACGAAATTTAATTGCCGAAAAACAAAAATTGGAAGAAAAAGTAAATGAGCGCACCAAAGAAATAGAAGAACAAAAAGAATTGCTCAGCAAAAAGAATGAAGATTTGCTACACAAAAATATCTTGATAAACGACAGTATAAATTACGCCAAACGCATACAAGACGTAGTGTTTCCACAAATGTCGGAAGTGAAAAAATATCTTCCCCAATCTTTCGTTTTCTTCAAACCACGTGATATTGTAAGCGGCGATTTTTATTGGATTTTGGAACAAAACGACGACCTTTACATTGCCGTAGCCGACAGTACCGGACACGGCGTGCCGGGAGCATTGCTTTCGCTCATGGGTACTACGCTGCTCAACGAAATTACACACAACAGTCGCAATCAACAGCCGGTGGCTATACTCGAAAAAATGAACAAAGGCATCATAAAAATTCTAAACCAACACAACCCCGACCAACCGGAAATACAAGATGATAGTGTGGACATAACACTTTGCAAAATAAATAAATCGCAACGCACAGTGCATATTGTGAGTGCGCAACAAACGTTTTTCCACATTGCGCCCAACCAAGAAATTGATGTAATTCATGGCGATATGACCTCAATTGGCGGAACGTTCAACAACAATATTGAATTTACCAATCGGGAATTTGAATACGAACCCGGAGCAAGTTTTTACTTATTTTCCGACGGATTTTGCGACCAATTTGGCGGTGCCGAAAATAAAAAATATCAAACTGCTCGTTTCAAACAACTCATTCTCGACATGCAAAATTTGTCGATGGACAAGCAATTTGCCTGCATTGAAACAGAATTTGACACGTGGAAAAACGATAACCGCCAAACCGACGATGTGCTTGTGATTGGTTTTAAACTTGATTAAAATTATGAATTTGAAAAATATACTACACTGTTTGTGTGCATTTACAATTATTGTATTGATAAACATACATTCTCTTTCTGCGCAAAATTTCGAAACCCTCACCCTCCCTCCCATTCCCCCCGACAGTATTCAAGCATTGCAAGCCGATGTCAACAATTTTGCTTATCCGTTTTACGTTTCGCTTGATGTAAAAACCGTGGCTTCAACATGGATTGCAGGCGATAGTGTACATTACGCCTTAATCATTGTTTCGCCCGGAGCCTATTCGTTGAATGTAATTTTCGAGGATTTTGTTCTTCCGCAAGGCTCGCAACTTACATTTTTCAATGCCGACAAGCAACAGCGGGAAATTGCCTCACGCAGCCCCTACTCTACTTCTACGATTTTTGTAAGTCCGCTTATAACGGGCGACACCATGATTTTGCGCATACAAGAGCCTCTTGAAAATAGCCTGCAATCCCGTTTTGTGATTGGGCAAATTTCGCACGGGTTTAAAGATATTGGTATTGGCACTTCACGTTTGCGAACTACCGATTGCCATATTAACATCAATTGCCCCGAAGCCGCAACATGGAAAACGCAAAAACAATCGGTGTGCAGGCTTATTATTGCCGGCAAACGCTACTGCACCGGTACGCTGATAAACAATACGGCACACGATGGCACGCCCTACGTTTTGACCGCCAATCACTGCGTGGCTAACAGCAGCGAAGCGATAACCACACTATTTTACTTTAATTACGAATATGCCGGTTGTACATCTACCGGCTCACTGCCCACAAATTTCAATATTTCCGGTTCGGAATTGCTTGCCACCGGCAAAAACAGCCAACTTGATTTTTCGCTTTTGCGCATGGCTTATACACCACCGGAGACGTTCAATCTGTTTTATTCGGGCTGGAACATTATGCCCACACAACCGGTGGGCGAAAGCTGCATACACCACCCCGCAGGAACTGCTAAACGCCTTGCTTTAAGCGACGTGGCATTGCAAACAAAAACATTTGAAGGCTCCGGCACTAATTTTATTAAAAATTCGCATTGGTTTATTTCGCGATGGTCGCGCGGCACTACCGAAGGCGGCTCGTCGGGCGCGGCATTGTTGAACGCCAACAAACAAATAATAGGTACGCTTACCGGCGGCGAGTCGACCTGCGAAAACCCCCAAAACGATTATTTTCAACAATTGTCATTCGCTTGGGATTATTTTTCAGAACCGCAATATCAACTCAAAGCATGGTTAGACCCTAAAAATTCCGGCGCAAAAACATGCGACGGCTTTTTCCCGCATGGCTATTACGAAGCATCAAATATTGTACTGACCGATTCAATCACAGAACTCAATTTTGGCAAAAAAGCAACAGGCTCGTGGGCAAGCAGCAATCAAATCGGCTGGACGGCTTTTGCCGATAAATTTCCGAAAACAAACGATTCTATTATATATGGTATTCATATTTTAGGAAAAATTGATATAGCACAAAACCGGAGTAATATAGAATTTTGCGTGTGGGAAGGCAACGAAACACCAACGAAAAAACTATGGTCGAAACCCTTTGACGAAACTATGATTATTACCAGAAATCATGTATTCATCTCTTTTGATGAACCTTTGAAAGTTTCACAAAATTATTGGGTTGGCTACGAAACACACAACAATTCCACGGCATTTACCGCATTTTTGGCAGAGCCTCGCGATTTTGGAAACAGTTATTTCGTGTATTCGCCCACTCACGCTTCGTGGATTTCGAGTGCAGAATTAGGCTCGCACACATCTATGGCTATTCAATTGCTACGCACCGACACCGAAAATTATTTACCACCAATAGAAAATACGGCACCGGAATTTATTGAAAGACTTCGTTCAAATGCGCTTTCACACACAACCCGTGAATTGTTTGAAACCGATTCAATTGCAGTTTTTTCGGCACAAACCACCATGCTCACACTTTCGTCGAGCGATGTGCGGAATTGGTCGGGCGTAAATGAAATGAATATGACCTGCTTTGCAAATATGGTGCGCACACCCGGCGAGCAACTTATAACCGGAATAACCGCCGGAATTAATAATGCAGGCAATCTTGAAAATGCTACAACAGTTTATTTGTGGAATAGCGATTTAAGCGAAATTTTGTATTCAAAAGAAATTCAAAATTCCCGGTTGTACGCACAATCTGCCAACAGAATATATTTTTCGCAACCAATTGCCGTGCGCGACAGTTTTTACATTGGCGTTTGCTACGACAAAAATCAATTGAACGACACAAGTTCGTTATTTCTCATACACGACAATTCGGCAACGATTGACGGCTTATTTTACAGCAATTCTATATGGACAAAATATCGCAATTTCAACCTCAATTATAATCTTGCATTACAACCAATTACGGCATTTTCGCCCTATTTGTTCAATCCCAATTCGGGAAATATTTCGTATTATGCCTTGTCTCGCCAACAATCAATTACAATTGCCGAAAATGCCGACTGCAAAATTTTCCCACAACCGGCAGGCGATGAGATTTTCGTGCAATTTCTCAATACTATGTTTCAAAGTATAGATTGTTCGCTCATAGATTTACACGGTTCGCTTGTGTGGAGCGGTAGCGTTGCCAACACCGGCGGCAGGCATGCAATTCCGCTGTGGCAGGTGCAAAATGGGGTGTATATACTGCAAATAACCGTAGGTAATAGCACGCAACAGGTAAAAATTGTGAAGGCGAAGTAATTTTCTACCCTTAATTTTTGACTTTTAATTGTAAAAAGCGTATATTTGTGCTAATATGTTTAAAAAATCATGGAAACAGTAAGTCAATTTTCGTTTAGTCGCGCCAGCCTTTTGCCACAGGAAGAAATGCTTGAAATTTCTGCCGTTAAGCGCAGTATTTCCATAGGCATACTCAAAGAAATTGACCCAAACGAAAAATGCGTGGCACTCACTCCGCAAGCCGTAGAATTATTGGTGCAAAAAGGCAACAGGGTATTGTATGAACAACACGCCGCCGCTTCTATTCATTTCAGCGACGAAGATTATGCCGCTGCCGGTGCCGAAATTTTTGCATCGAACAAAGCCGTTTTTGAAGCCGATGTACTTGTAAAAGTTGGACAATTAATCGATGAAGAAATAGATTTACTGCGTGATAATCAAACGATTATATCGTCGTTTTTGATAAATAATTACGCCAAACAACAATTACAGAAATTACAGCAAAAGAAAATTGTAGCCATAGCCTACGAATATATTCACAATAACGAAAATCACTACCCGTTTGTACATTCCATGAACGAAATTGCCGGTACAATGTCTGTACTTGTAGCGGCAGAATATTTAAGCAATGCCGAGCAGGCAAATGGCGTTTTGCTTGGCGGCGTTACCGGTATTAGTCCTGCCGAAGTGGTAATTTTGGGCGCAAACACCGCAGGCGAATGTGCCGCTCGCGCCGCTCTTGGTTTGGGAGCGCAGGTTAAAATTTTCGACGCTTCGCACACTCGTTTAACCAATATTCAAAACGCTTTGGGGCAACGATTATTTACTTCAAATTTCCACCCTTCGGTACTTAAAAAAGCCTTGCAATCTGCCGATGCAGTAATTGGCGCAATACACCAAAACGACAACGAAACACCTATAATTATAGACGAAGAATTGGTGCAAAACATGAAAAAAGGCTCCGTAATAATTGATGTAACAATGGGACAAGGCGGCTGTTTTGAAACATCGCGCACAACAACTCACGCCCAACCTACGTTTACACAGCATGGCGTTATTCACTATTGCGTGCCGAATATTAATTCGCGTGCAGCCCGCACTTCGAGCATAGCATTGAGCAACGGCATAGTACCTATACTTTTGAATATGAGCGAAATGGGCGGCATAAAAAATTACATAAAACACGATTATAAAATCCGCCAAGGCGTGTATGTGTTCAATGGAATTGTAACGAACAGTTTTATTGCTCAGAAACTTAGTGTGCCGTTTAAGCATATTGATTTGCTGATAGCGGCGATGTGAAGCCCCCCTAAATCCCCCCTTAAGGGGGACTTGCTGAAGAAAAAATAAAAAAATGAATAAAAACGATAAACTTATATATTTATACCTAATTTAATAATAAACCACGGTTCCAAAAGTCCCCCTGAGGGGGATTTAGGGGGCTCTTAAATCAAAAAACCATGAAAAAAACCTTCCTTTACCTCAGTATCGTTCTTAGCTGCATGACAGTTTCGTGCAAAAAAGATTTCAACCCTTTTTTTTCTCTTGACCAAGAAAGACAATTGGGCTTACAAATTGCCGACGAAATTGCGGCAAATCCTACGGAATATCCTATTTTAGATAGTTCGAGCAATGTCGCAGCATACAAGTATGTTTGGGACATTATGAACACTGTTCTAAACTCGAAAGAAGTAAATCATAAAAACGATTTTAAATGGAGAGTAACCATTATCAATAAAGATGTGTTGAATGCTTTTGCCGCTCCGGGTGGGCAATTATATTTTTACACCGGTTTTTTGAAATATGCCACATCGGAAGCCGAATTTGCCGGAGTAATGGCGCACGAAATTGCTCATTCCGACCGACGCCACTCAACAGAATCAATGACAAAACAACAAGGAATTGCTTTTTTGCTTGACATTGTGGCTGGTAAAAATGCGAGCGGCTTAACGCAGATTGTAAGCAGCATTGCACAAACCGGTGCAGCATTACAATTCTCACGCAAACATGAATACGAAGCCGACGAATATTCGGTACGTTATTTAGTATCTATTGCTAATGCAAACAGAACCTACGACCCTACGGCAATTGTGGATTTTTTCGACCAAATGAAAGCAGATAGCTTATCACAACCAAACGGTAAATTTGAATTCTTGCGCACACACCCATACGACGACAATCGCAAAGAAAATATAATGAAAGTATGGCAAAAATTGGGTAGTCCGGCAGGACAAAAATATGAAAGTCAGTATGCGCAATTTAAAGCGTTGTTACCATAAAAAGCCCCCTAAATCCCCCTCAAGGGGGACTTTCTGAAGCAATTGATAAGAAATGAATAAAATGATACAACAATAATAATTATAACTCGGCTTTCTTTCTCCTCCCCCTTGTGGGGGAGGTCGGGAGGGGGCTTTTTAATCAAACTCCTATGAAAAAAATCATCGCAACCCACAAAGCTCCCCAAGCATCGAATGCTTACTCACAAGCAGTGCAAGCGGGAAACATGCTTTTTGTATCGGGTCAATTGCCCATAGATGCAGAAAGCGGCGAAATGCCCGAAACGTTTTTGGAACAAGTGCAGCAAGTATTAAAAAACTTACAGACAATTGTTGAAGAAGCGCAATTTTCAATGTCAGATGTGGTAAAAACTACAATTTTTATTTCCGATTTCTACGGTTTTGAACTACGGGAAGATTATGACCGTGTGTATCAACCACTCTTAGGCGAATATCAAGACCCTTTGTGTGATGACGACGAAGATTGCGATTGTGATTGCGATGAGAATTGCAGTTGTCATTGTGAGTGCAACTGTGGTGAAGATTGTGATGAGAATTGCACCTGTGAATGTCATTGTGAGTGCAACTGCGATGAAAATTGTACCTGTGAATGTCATTGTATTGAAGAAGACGAATTTGACGAAGATTTCTTTGACGAAGACGAATGTTTTATAGACAATTTTGCAGTACTCAATACTATTTATTCGCAGTATTTCCCCGAAAATCCGCCGACTCGTTCGTGTGTGGCTGTGAAACAATTGCCCAAAATGGCAATGATTGAAATTGAGGCTGTTGCGGTGAAATAAATATATTAGGGCAAACACAAAATAATAGAATAAACAAAGCCTTGCAATTTTCGTGCAAGGCTTCGCCGTTCTGTAAATCTTGATTCCGACAATTATTCTGTGTTTAGTAGGGTAATCTACACGAAATCCCTATTCCCCAATCAAAATTACCAAGATCAGTCTTATTGTAACGCTCCCAAATCATATCTTCGTAATTTCTATCAAAATCTGGAATCCAAGGCATAACCCACCCTAATGAAAAATTGAGACCCAAGTTTTTATGAAAAAACCAGTTATATCCAAGATGCAGACTTGCTCCTATAATATTTTTTTCTTCTTTTTTAGTCTTAACTTCAGCAATTTTACAAACTTGAGTATCCAAATAGAAATTTCCAAAATGACTTTGAAATCCAATCGACCATAAAGTTCCGGAGGAAACAACTCCTTGATTAAAATTACCGTCGGAACTAAGCCCTAATCCTGCACTTAATCCCACAGTAGCCCAATTTTCCCAGAAACGACTGAAAATTTTAACGCCACCATTACCATAAGGTTGACCGAATCCGGCTCCAAAAGCAAAATAACGACCATTATCTATGTAAATACCCTCTGTGCTTTCTACGACTGCACTTCCAAGTTCATAACCGAATTTGTAACCGTCTTCAAAAGAGGGTTGCGCAAAACCGATTTTTGCGCTTAATAAAAAAATGATTAAAAATATTTTTCTCATACAATTAAAAATTTAAGTGATTTAAAAAAATGATTTAACATAGAAAAGAGGTAGACATTTTCAGACTACCTTTTTTCAATTTACATTCAATAGTATGAATATGTTATGTTTCTAACACTATCGTCATAGCCTTTTGGCAAATTACTTTTAGTTCCTGTAGGACGGTTTAAAGCTTTATCATGAGCAGCTACTGGAACAGTATTTTCTGTCCATTTACTACCATTCCAATATTCATATGTGCATGTAATACGACTACTACAATCATTAGTGAAATTAATAACATCACGACCATATTTGTCTGTTCCCCTTGATGAACTCGCACAATTATCTTGCGCATTAGCAGCAAAAGCAAATCCAATCACTGCTGTTAAAATTAATAATATTTTTTTCATTTTAAAAATTAGTTTAAGTCCTCCTTCTACTCTTGTGGCTTTTCGTAGGAAATATTTCGCCCGTTTTTAGGAATTTCAGCTTTCCCTACAATATGATTTGAGTGTTCTTGTAGTTTCACTTCGCATTTTTTGGGAAACAGTTACGAATCTGTCTTATATATTGTGGCGGTTTTCCCGTCGTCGATTTTTTAATTTTTGACATAAAAAAAGCGTGGTACTTTTCAGTATCCCGCTCAGTAGAGGTATTTGGCGTAACCCATCACGACAGAATAAGTAAAAGCCCACGCCAAACGCAGGCATTTTAACTTAAACTTTCCGTGATTCAAATCGCCAAATTTTCCTACCGAGAAAGAAACTTAAAATGCTTTTTCCAACAAAAATGTGCGTATTAATTACGCTTTTAATTCATAGGCAAATATTTTTATTCGTTTTATAATTACACAAATATACTAAATTTTTGTCTTGAACCAAGATTTTTACAAAATTTTCAAGATTAGCAAGATATAATTTTGAAAATCTTAGTTGACTTTAAAATATTCCCCAATAACATACAACGGTACATTTGTCAGCCAATTTTCCTTATTGTAATTCGTCAAAGAAGTGCGAATAGCTTTCGATGGTTGAAATGTATCGCAATACGTTTTCAAACTTTTTGTTTCCACATTTGTACCCGATTTTGTTTCAACAGGTATTATTTCGTCTTCTTCGTTTTGCACAACAAAATCAATTTCCAATCTGTTGTTGATTTGATAATAGTGAATAGACAATGTTTCGTTCAGCAACAATTGCTGAAAAACAAACTGCTCTGCCAAAGCACCTTTAAATTCCGTAAAAACGGTTTTAATGGTGTTTTTATCACATTTTTTACAAAAAAATAAAGATAAATTTACACATTTTTTACAACTTTAATGCCGTTTTAATCACATTTTTTACAAAAAAGAGGCTGTCCTAAAAGTTAAATTATCAATTTTAGACCTTTCAAATCGAAAGCAAAGGTGCAGAGCACCGAGATATTGGTAGTAAAAACAATGATAGTAAACGTAAGGTGCGTAGCACCGTAATATTAATAACAAAAAGATTATCACAATATTACGGTGCTACG
>Ga0209737_10000180_pt1 | contig 57137 bp, 80 predicted proteins | sample TergutCu122P3_FD_187284 | JGI IMG/M metagenome (GOLD analysis project Ga0209737, IMG submission 187284) | Cubitermes ugandensis P3 segment gut microbial communities from Kakamega Forest, Kenya - Cu122 P3 (SPAdes) (version 2) | ecosystem: Host-associated > Arthropoda: Insects > Digestive system... | reverse complement strand
CTCCTTCTCTCCTTCTCTCCTTCTCTCCTTCTCTCCTTCTCTCCTTCTCTCCTTCTCTCCTTCTCTCCTTCTCTCCTTCTCTCCTTCTCTCCTTCTCTCCTTCTCGCTTTTCGCGTTTTAATCGTCCAGGTCGTCAGCATCTGGTATAGCGACGACAAAATGCCCGCATACGTCTATACCTTCCCAGGGCTTAAGACTATCTAAGTCTTGGCAATCACGGTATAAGCTGTTGATCACATGCTCTTTTAAACACTCGAAAACCGCGTTGCTGTGCTTACAAGCATGCTCCACGTCATACTGATCTGGTGTACCAGATATAGGATTTATAACAAATTTCATGGTTTGCCCCTTTAATAGATAGAACCATCTTCTAAATATTCATAACCATTCGCTTTAATACTTTCGAGTGCGGCTTCGTCTGAGCCGCAATCCTCATAATCGTCTTCAAACACCTGCGCGAAAAACGCTTCGATTGTTTCACATGCTAAAGCCGTCTTGTCTTCAGCTTCGTCTAAAAGCTTTTGTTGCGCGTCATAGTCCCAGTCCCCTGTTGGACACACAAGGTCTTCCGCATCCTGCCGTAGCTTCCAAGCCTCTTCTAGCCTATCTCTAGCCGCTTGCATTTCTACATCGCCGCATTCGCCTGCGAATGTTTTTGCGTCTGTTGGCGGGCGCGTAAACTCATACATATCTCTAGGTAGCCTAATTATACATTGTTGGCCGCCATACGCCCACCTTATGTTAATGCGCCTGTCTCTTGTTATATCTGAGCCGCTATGGTTATAGCCGAGACACTCTAGTACAGCATACATCCAGTCGTATATATGCTCATTGTCATACTCACGCATAAGGAACTGGCTATGCGTATCTATAGCGTTCTTCTTTGCCTTGTCTGATAGCTCATCAAAATTGTAAATTTTGAGTTCTTTTGTTTCGGTGCGCATGATACTCTCCGTCTCGCTTTTCGCGTTTACTTAGCTCGCTTTACATCTATCCAGCCCATGACTTCACGGGTTTCGCCCGCCTGCATGGTGTATAAACAATCGGCAATGCTGTCGCCAGACTGAGACATGCTATCTATTACTTCAAATATGACTTCCTCTTCCGTCAACAGCTCGTCGCCTCTCCAGTCTGGTATCTGATACATAGGTTTCGTTTTCATATCTTTATTCCTTAGGTGTTGGTTGATATACTAAAATGTTTTTCCAGTTCTCTTCGTCGCCGAAACGACACGAGCATTTAAGCACCTTATCACGCGCCGCATGTTCATCGACAATTTTTTCACATGACGCGATTAAATCTGCAAACGTATCCTCGTCACCGAATGCGCGGATACAGTATTCCGGTGGTCGATCAGCGAATTGCAGTCTAATGCTGATTCTAAAAATCATCTATATCTCCCGCTAAAAGATCATACACTTCCCTCCAGGCGTTCGCGTCTGCGCGCAACGCCTGCATCCGAGACACGCTAGCCCGCAAAGCATGGGCTTCGCGCGTTCGGTCTTCGTTCACTCGCCGTAACTTGCCTAGCGCGTAGCCCTTTGCGTCGCGGCGACGGCGTATCAGCTTGCCATCAGGCATTTCATAAGCTTCGACTATCATTATCACCCCCCAAAAAAGTCGGTTTGTCCCGCCCGCGTCAGCATATCTCGATACCCGTCGCTATCCTGGGCAGGTGTAATATCAAACCCATCGCTATACACTAGACAATCGTCTAACATGTTAAAATGACACATGTAGTCATATATATCTAATGCAAAATCATCACTGTCTCGTTTTTGCCGCTTATAGATTATATCAATAGCCGCGAGCAGCAACGTATGCATCTGGTTGTGATCTAGCGCTGTTATGTCGCCATTGCAGTCCTCTAACCACTCATCCAGATCGTCGGCATAAAATGACGCAAACCCGTCCCTGCTCTGATGTTGCGCCGTAATCATGTCTCGTAACACTGCCTCATTTTGCATAACATACTCGTATAATGCCTTTTTGAGCTCGTCCGGCACGCGCGCAAAAATTTTATCTGTCTCAAAATTATAGTATTGTGGTGATACCATCTCTGGATGTACCTGCCAGCCGTCTGGCAGTGATAACGCGCCATCTGTCTCTGATTCTAGCCAGGTGAAAAACGCCTCCGCATATGCGCGTATATACGCCTCACGAGTCGCCCCGTAGTCCAGATTGTCCTGTAACACGTCAATCTCTATTCCGTTGTAATCGGCGTCCCGCTCCAGGTGGTGATCTATATGATCGGATAACCATGAGTCATAAAACCCCTGGAACGGTATCCTAATCTCACTCTTCCGTTTGTCCATGTCAATGTCCTTTCCGTTTGTGGGGGGCTCACACCCCCCGCGATTATTATCCCTCAAGCTATGCTATCCACATATCAATTTTGACGGTCTCATAAGGCGCGATCTCGCGCCCGCAAAAAAACTGCCTGTGCCCCCGCTGGCAAAACTCGCCATGTACTTTAATCGCACGGCATACCCCGTTGAGCCGGTCACGTGTCGTCGGCGTCGGCCATCCCGCTAGTGTCAGATGCGCCGCACGCGTAATATAGTCGATGGTAGCTATTCGGTTGCCGTGTAACAGGACGATGGTACGCCCGTGATCTGCGTGTACCATCGTATTACCACCGCCCCATGACACGCGGTGCTGGATAGCATCTATCATTTTTTGCGTTACTTTTTTCATGTCAATGTCCTTTATCGCATCACCAAAACCGCGGCAGTCGCGGCCATCGCCGCCGAGTACTCGCGGGGGGCTTGCACCCCCCGCGTGTGGGTTATTACTATGGCCGCGTGATCAGCATGTTTGGATCGGCCTGTTGAGCGCCCCACGCGCTGACATAATCGTTCAGCCTGATCGCGTCCCGCCACGCGACTAGCGTCTGGTATCGCTCGGTCATTCTGACGATGTACGACAATGCATCCGGATGTGGTGTGGGCAATGCGGCTAGCGCATCCCTGGCCGCGCGCAGGGTGCTAATCTCCGCAATGACGTCATCATGCCATTGTCGTACATCGTTTGCGTGCCGCGCGTATCTCCCCGCGCCCATATCGGCAATCGCTCTGGAGCTGTCCTCTATCTGCACGGCATATCGCTCGGCGTGATTGACAGCGCTCAGTTTATTGATCTGGCATAGGCCGGTGATTTTAGTTTCGGCGGCGTACGCATCGCATTCGGCGCGGGTTCTGGCCGCGTATAACGTTAACAGTGCCATTTTAGGTCTCCTAGTTTTGTTGTTCGCGGCGACATTGCCGCGTAAATGTATTGTATCACCACCGCAGAAAAAAAATTTGATATAGATCAAGTTTTTATCAAAATGTAGAGGACGCCGGAAAAATGTAGAGGATTTGCTAAGTGTTTGATTTTGTTAGTTTTTTTTCGGAAAATGTAGCGTTTTCTTATTTAGCATGTTTTTTTATAAGTGCTTGATTTTATTAGACATTTTGTCATAATGTAGAGGATGTATGATACACGGTGAGGACATACGGTTTCCAAGTGGCATATCATTTTTTTAAAATTACATAATTACATAATTACATAATTACATAATTTTCGCGCCCCTTAGGGGACGGGTATGGTCTAAAAAAGCCCTACATTTTATACATTCACTACATATATCTATATAAAATAAAAATATATATATATATCAACAACTTACTGCCCCCCAGAACATATTGGCATATGACAACATTTCTACAATGTAGAGGATAGGGTGTTTTTTGCCGGTTGGTGCACTACATTCCCCCCTGCGCGCCCTCGCGGCTCTGAGTATGTGGCGGGGTAGCGGTGCGAGCGTTGCGCGGCGTGTGAGGGCGTATAGCGAGCGGGCGGGGGCTTCTGGACTGGGGGAGGGGGGAGGGGGGCGCTGTATAATATACCCACCACTCTAAAACTCGGCCAGATTTTTGAAACTTATGACAATATCGTTATTTATAATTTATGTAATTTTAAAAGAGGCGTTTATAATTTATGTAATTTTAAAAGAGGTGTTTATAATTTTAAGAGAGGTGTTTATAATTTATGTAATTTTAAGTGGGGTATTTATAATTTTTATAATTTCAAGAGGGGTATTTATAATTTTAAGAGAGGTGTTTATAATTTATGTAATTTTAAAATTAGGTAGGGGAGAGTTTAACCGTCCGATCCCCCACGGACGCACCGAACCGACTTGGGTGCGCAAGACAGCAAAGTTTCGGGACTTCAGCCGTCAAGCGTAGTCGGTGTTGTTGTCGTGTATTGTATGCCCAAAGTGGAGAAGTGTCAAGACGAAGCACAAGGAGAATAAACTCTTGACACATGCCAATTTTGGCGTATACTTATACCACTTTTTACGTCATCAACAGGAGAAGCCATGCTCGGATGTGACAATATGTGGAAGAAAGAGCAGGAACTGGAGCGGCCATTAGCCTACCGATCACAAGTAGGGGGCATGCACTACCTGTCCATGTCAGTGCAACCCTGGGAGGCGATGCGGGCATGGATGAACGCCGAGGAATTCGCGGGCTACTTACGGGGCAACGTGATTAAATATATCGCCAGATGTGGGACCAAAGAGGCGGACGGCAATCCAATCCACGACCTGAAAAAAGCGCAACACTATCTGGAAACGCTGATTGCGTTTCACGAAGAGCAAGACGGCGGCACAACCAATGCTTAGCCTATTCAACAACACTATGTTAGAGCTAACCCCAGAGGAGAGATATATGCTCAAAGATGAAATCCCGTTGGAAGTAGAAGACCTGCCTGAGCTTGTGGCGGAAGAAGCAATTATACTCCAAAAAGAGGACATGCCTATGCCAACAGACCCTGACACCCCACAAATGCCACAACACCCAATAGAGTCTTTCTATGCAGCAGACATTAGACAAGCGTACTCGAAGGTGAACGAGGCAAACTTCCAGATCATCCATGAGAACCAGGAAGCACTAAGGCCCAAACTGCCTGGTGTGGTGATCGTAGCCCTCCCGCATTTGCTTGTGCTCCAAGAACATGTTGTCGAACGACTCTACAGTGAGCAGTTGGCGGCGAAGATGCAGAGACCAACGATGCACCCAGCGACTAAGAGGACGACATTAGCAGAGCTGTTTGGGGGCGGGGTTACCCTTGAGACCAATGAGCAGTTCATGGCGCAGAACCCACAACTACAACATCAGATTAGGCCAGAGGATTCCGGCCATGCCGCGTAAAAAGAAAGTACCGGAAGACAATCCGTTACTTGAAGCACCTCTTCTGCCGGAGGAGGTCAAACTCGGGCGAAAGCAAAAAGCGGAGACGTGGAAGCGTCTCCCCTTGCTCATAACCCCACAGATGCACAAAGACCTCTTGGAGCTTAAGGCGTATACCAAGATTGGTATACAGGACATGCTTCGACTGTGTATCCAGCAGATGATCGACTACAGTTACAACTATGACAAAGGCTCAGTGCTAGAGTATTTTAGGAAACAGGACGAAGCAGAACTGCAGCAATGGCAAGAGTTAGCGATGAAGCAAGGCATACCAATCCAAGCGCTTAAGAAGATGGCAGAGGATAGGTTCGTGAAATACCTGATCGCTGGCGGGACGTTAGAAGCGTGGAGGGCGACATGAGCAGGCATTGGGGCATACCGAAGCGAGGAGGGTTTATACAGCCTGAGCATAAGCGGGAACGCTTGGAGGTCGACTGTGGTGGATGGCTCGTCGTCGCAATGGTCGCGTTCCTATTTTTTGTGTCGTGTGTGTCATGAGCGACCGAGACTTCGACTTTGAAGAGTGGGAAGAGGCCGGTCTAATAATGGACGGCGAAGAGGAGGCACCCCCTCCGCAGGATGACTTCGTCACTGATCTGACAACCCAACAAATGATACCATCGTTTGGCCCGTCTCCAAAACCCACTGAAACCAAGCCACTCCACAAGAGCCGATACGGGGCGTTGGCTTATGACCTCATCCTTCAAGTTGCTGACCTTCCAGCTATTTTGGAGTCCTATGAGATAGATGAGGAGATGCTGTCTGCGTTATTGGATAGCCCATCGTTTCAGAAGACGTACAAAGACTGCCAGCGAGAAGTGAACGAGCTTGGTGGGTTCGCTGTGCGGGCGCGGGCGTTAGCTGAGGATATGCTCGGTGGGGTGTCACAGATCGCACGAGGAGAGGCTGTATCGCCGGAGACACGGCACAAGATATTCATGGACTTGGCGACGCTAGGCAGGCTTAATCCTGCGGTGGAGAACCGTGGTAAGGACAGAGGCGGTGGTGTCAACGTAATAATAAACATACCGCAAGGGGTGCGAGGACTTGAGCATCTAAGTAGCGGGATAACGGTAGAAGCAGAAGAGCAAGACTAACTATAGGAGAAGAGTAATGCGAGAATTAAGACTAGCTTGGTATGCACCAGACGAAACATCGGATGGTGATTTGGTGATGTATAAGGCTATAAAGTTTGATGCTGATGCGGTCGCTAAGATCACACAAGAAAATTCTAATAAGTATGCTTGTGCGTGGGGCGCGGCGTTACTGGCTGATATCCGTGAAGCAGAGGACGAGCGAAACAAGCTGAAGGCTCCGGTGAAAGTGTTTATCAGCCAACCGATGAAAGACAAAACACCGGAGGAGATTGAGCGCGAACGTAAAGCAGCGATAGAGTTTGCTGAAGAGATGTACGGCTATATTTCTGTTATTGATTCGTACTTTGGCGAAGAGGCAAAAGATTGGAACCCGATCAGATGTCTTGGCGAGTCGATCAAGCTCATGAGTGAAGCAGACGTTGTGATATTCTGTCCTGGTTGGGCGGGGACGCGAGGCTGTAATGTCGAGCATCTTGTAGCGTATCGGTATGGGCTTGAGATCATAAAGATGGACGATGTGAAAACATGCAGCAGATGGACAAAATGTGTATAAGACGCACTATTGAGAACTAATACACTCGATAGAGCCACAAATCTTTAAACCACAGGAGAAATAAATGAACGAAACATTTTTTATTGAAGTAGAAGCGGTAAGTAGTGATGGTTTTGCGATGTTTGCGAAGCGGGCGGAAATTACACGCACAGATGAGGGGCTTGGCGTAGCAATGGAATTGTTTGATGATATTCCATCGCAGATGCGCGTGACGCGGTTTACTGTTATTAATAGTAAAGATACTATGGTGCACCTCCAAGTGATACGGCTTGAAGGCGTCCCACATAGTTGGTTTTTATCAGCCATGCAGGAATGGGCGTTACAGACAAAGACAACAGCGGAGGCAACAGCGGAGGCAACAGCGGAAGCTGTAGTAAAGTAATGGATATTTTATTCTTTATTGTCCTTTTGGTGCTCATCAGCTTTCTTGCGTGGCAGCATGGGTATCAGATGAGTAGAAAGCATTTGGCTGCGGATGCCGACCTTGCCGAAAAAGAACGGAGACTTCGTGTTTCGTCTTTGAAGCCGACAGTAGAGGAAGCCTATTTCTTCATCGGCGGTATGAAATACGAAGTCAAAGTGGCAGGAGCTACAGAGGACGCGGAGCCAGTTTGTAATCCGACATGAGCAAGATACATTTATCGCCTACTGACTTCATTTCAGACTACAAACCAGCGCCTACAGCGTTGGCGTTTATCAATTCTACAGCGAAGATCAAAGGCATTACAGGCCCAATTGGGGGTGGCAAGACTGTAGCTTGTGTTTGGGATTTGCTGTATCGTGGTATGCGCCAACCGCCTGGGCGTGATGGTGTACGTCGGTATCGGGTAGGTATTGTCCGTTCAACGTATGCGAATCTTGTACGAACAACTGTAAAGACGTTACGGGATTGGTTACCGCCTATGTTGTTTGACCTTCGAGAGACCCCACCAATGGAAGGTGTCTTCACTATTCCTGATCTGGGTGACGGCACATCACTACAGTTTGAGTTGGTGGGTCTCTCGCTTGGACACGAAAATGCATTGAATGACCTGAAGTCATTGGAAGTTTCCGCCTTCTGGCTACAAGAGGCTGGCGAGTTAGAGTACGAGATACTCCAAGAAGTGTTAGGTCGGGTGGGGCGATATCCACCACCTAATAAAGGAGTACTCTGTGCAGAGCCAGGTGTGGTGATGGACTTTAATTTGTATAATGAAGATCATTGGTTATACAAACTCTTCGAATCAAAGTCATTAACGCCCACTGTCGAAGATGCAGAAGGCAATGTAATTGAACAAACGGTTGGGTATTTTAAACAGCCACCAGCAGCGTTCTGTATCAATTTGGACGCAGCGCTTGCGGGCGTCGAAGACCCACGATACCGCCTCAATGCCGAGGCTGAGAACCTGAATAATCTCGATCCGGCGTATTATTCAACCGCGTTGATGTCTACTGATTTTTCACGAATCCAACGTAACATTCTTATGCTGTGGACGAAGCAGTATAAAGGCAAGCGGATTCATGTATCGTTCTCTCGTGATGCACATGTTGCAGCGCAGAAGACACAGACGTACCCAAACCTTACATGTCTAATGGGAATTGATACGTCAGGACTGCACCCAGCTGCAGTGTTTGCACAACCACAGGCAGGAGTGTTGGTCATTACAGACGAAGCATATGGGGACAGCGTTCCATTTTTGACGTTCGTGAACCAGATGGTATTGCCAGTTTTAGCAACGCGATTCCCAGGATGTCCGATCATTGCTATTTGCGATCCGTCAAACCCACGAGACGCTCGCTCCGGAATTACGCCAATTCAAACGCTCCAACAAGTCGGCATCCAAGCGATCCCAGCGCCGACCAACAAGTTCGCAGTTCGAGTAGATGCTGGTGAACGGATGCTACGCCAACGGAACGCGCTGTTGATCGACCCAGGGTGCACTATGCTGATAGACGCACTCGAGACATATTATGTGCGCCCGAAGTTGAAAGGGTCATCGAGTGTTGCAGGCAGCGAGATATACGCGGACAAAGCGGAAGACAATAAATGGACACATATTGCCGATGCTTACCAGTATTTGGCGTTGCATTTTGCCAGAGGGAACGAATTTATTGGTACAAGTATGAATCAAACAATTGATGTAAAAGTTCGCGCAAGACGCTTTATTTGACAAGTGAGATCATTGTGTGGTGTAATCCGCACATATGGCGAAACAACCCACCGGCCTCTCGATTCCTGATTCGATCAAGGAGTCCCCTCGTACCAGTGAAGCACTGGCCGATCTTATTGTCTCCAGATTCCGTGTAGCACAACGTTGGCGGGCGACAGAACGTATCGGTAATCGCAGTGTCGATGCTGTACTCAGGCAATGTTACGATCAGTATAATGGTGTTCTCGACCCTTGTGACCAACAGTTGGTCGAAGAGTCTGGGATTGATCTATACGTCTCTCTAACCAAATATAAAGTCGATGTTCTCGTAGCTTGGATACGTGACTTGATGATGGGCACGTCTGAGTCGCCATTCCTTGTCGAACCAACCCCGCTACCTGACTTAACTAAGCAAGGACAAGCAGAGGCCGTACAGGCAGTTAAGCAATTGTTTTTTGGCGAGATGGCGCAGACGCAGCCAGAAGACCCAGAAGCAATGCTGGCGATTGTGAAGCGGATCAAAGAAGAGACGAAGCGACAAGAACAAAAAATCGCTACCAAACGTGCTGAGAATATGCAGGAGCTAATTGATGACCAATTGGTTCATGGCGATTTCAGGCATGAGCTTTTAGCGTTTATTACCGATTTTTGCACATACCCCTATGCAGTAATGGTCGGCCCGCTGCCGGAGTATAGGACAGCGTTTAAATGGTCTGGTGAGAGTCCGAAGGTAGTTCAAGAGCCAACACTGATCACGCGGCAGGTCAGCCCCTTTGACTATTTTTGGTCGCCAGATTCTTCGGCAGCGGGCAAGGGTACGTTTGATATTATTAGAGAACGTACTAACAAAAAGGCGCTATTAGACGCGGCGAGTTTACCATCCTATATTGCGAAGAACATTGAACGTGTTCTTGAGGATGGCGTTACCGGACGAGTATATCCTGATTGGATGAGTCGTAATCCTGACGAAGCAGCACGTGAAGATGTAATGATGGGGTGGGATACGCTCGATGTTATTGAGCAACTTCATTACTTCGGTCAGCTTCGTGGTAGCGATATAAAAGAATATTTCCAACAGGACGACACTGGGAAGTGGCCTGTTGAAGACGATAAGTATTATGAAGTAGAGGCAATCGTTATAGGCAATTGGGTTGTGAAGCTAGTACTCAACCCGAACCCAGATATTACAGCACGACCGGTTTTCACCGCGTCATACCAACGAGTGAATGGAAAGATTCCAGGCTATGGGTTGGCGCAGAATCTAAGAGACATTGAGCGTGGCTGGTTAGCGGCGTATCGTGCAGTCCTCGAGAATCTTTCGTATTCCGTGGCCCCGCTTGGTGAGGTGGATATTGGGCGTATCCAACGATACATGAATGTAGAGGATTTAGGTCGCCCATTGCCGCGAACAATGGTACCCACTGATCCTGACTATACGCAAGGTGGGCGACCAGCACACTATTTTCACAGCATACCAAATATTACGCAACAGGTAATGTACCTGATGAGTGTATTTCTCGAGTATGCTGACCGCTTCACAGGCATCCCAGCAGCACTTTCTGGGCAGCCCGTAGGTACGGGGGTAAACCGAACGTTCCGTGGCATTACGATGCTGTATGGAAACGCGCTAAAGGGCGTACAGTCGGCGTTGATGAACGTTGATATTCAGTTGCTTGAGGGCGTTGGCCGAGCCTACTTCAACCTAAATATGATGTATTCAGACGATCCGGATGTGAAGGGAGACTCTGAGATTAAGGTACGTGGGACTTCCGGCCTATTCCAAAAAGAAATTGCCAAGCAGCAGGCGCAAGAGAATTTGATGGTATTGGCGCAGATCGCACAAATACCTGGAGCCGTACCGCCGACCGCGATGAAGTATCTGGTCGAGAAGGTTTTAAAAGACTTGGGTATCCCAGAAGACAAGCTGGAAGAATTGAACTTGCCTAACGATCAGGCAGCGATGCAAGGAGCAGGGGATGAAATGGGTGGCGAAGTTCCGCAAGAGATGGCTGGGCAACCCTTGCCACAATGACGCGATACTCTGGCGGTACATCGAGATGATCGTGCCGTCACATTGTTGGTGTTGTACAGCGATACGTAGTTTTGTGTATGGCCTGTGTGCCGGAATACTTTTAATTTTATTGGCGAGGTAGAAATGTTAGACGACGATCAAGTCCATGTTGGCGATAGTGTTTACGATATTGTAATGCAAGCGACTGGCATTGTTGAAGACGTGCGGCCTGATGGTGGGTTTACGGTACGCATTGGTTCAAAACGTATGGTATACCAACTCGACGGGTATTATATGCAAACCAAACGTGTGTATTGGCGGAACCCTGTTATTATGATTCCACGGAAGAAGGACAAGCGTAGACAAGACTTAATTATCGCTTTGGCCGATACTGTCGATATTTTCTTTGGCAAGGAAGGCATATAATGCCTAGACCACCTATTTCTACAGGAGTAATTTCTCAGATGGCTACTTGTTCTCAACCGTCGGCGGCCAATATCACTAACTTGAACCGCCAGATTTTTTGTGTCGGCTCAGTCGAAAAGTTCTCCGAAGTAATGCCGCTTGCGTTCGGCAAAGCGTGGATTCTCACAGCGTACCATTTACCACCCTACGCAAGGATTTTTGTTAATGTAGTGTCGCCATTAAACGTTGCTCCGCCGATGGGCGGTATGTGTGTTCCAACGTGTGGCGAGCAGCAGAGTGGCATTTTGATACAGGCAATGGCGCGTGTAAAAACAAATTGTAAAGAGTGGACGATAACCGCAGACGATATGCGCAAAACGTTAGCCATTCCTGGCCATTATCAGTTTGAGCTGTCAGACGACTCTTTGGTTGGGGAAGTTATTCTCGAATTGCAAGAAATTGATCTAAAATATATACCGACAGAGACATTTTTTGGCAAAGATAACTGTTGTAATTGTCAGCAAATTGATTATCCACTGACGTAAGCTGTGACTATGAATAAACTAGTTCTCTTTGACAAAAATTCAGATAGCACTATCACCAAGACATTTACCGTTTTTGATGATAAGTATTATTTGGTTCGTGCTTACGGCTTTGAAAAGCGGCGGTATGTTCCGGCAGTCCGTGATGAGCTTACGAACGAAGTGCTAGAGCCAGGTTATTGGACCGGCAAAAATCAGCGAGTGACTTTGCAAAGTGTTCTTGGGACTGATGCCGAGCCGCCAAGTGGGACGATGTGCGAGATTGAAGATATTATTGTACAGAAAGGCGAGAAGATCGCCGAGGAAGACGTGACCCAGTGCGGAGTTTGGTTTCTAGATGCCTGCCAGAACACAGTGATTTTGTCGCTCCCAGGCACATACCAATTTGAATTGAACGACCAAGAGGCGCTCGGTAGTTTTTATTTGGTTATGAGTGAGATTCCACGGGCGAAGGCCGAACTAAACCGCGAACTAAATTTAAGTCACATTGACTGTATGTGTAAGTAATTGGAGAACGAAAATGCCTAATAAATGTTGTGATACTGATCTGAATGGGTTGACCATTGAAGATGTCACGCTTATTGATCCCCGTATAATTAACCCTACTATTTCTGGTGGAACCGCTAATAACACCACGTTTACTGATTGTAACTATGAAGGCGAGACGCTTGAAGGCGTGAGGATTAGTGGGAGCGAGATTGATCGTAGTGATTTTGACCGTGGCAATATAACTAACTCGACATTTAGTGGCAATACATACACTAATGAAACGTTGGATAATGTTACTGTCTCTAACAGTACGATTGATCGTAGCAACGTAACGAGTTCAACGTTTAGTGGGAACACATATACTAATGAAGTTTTGAATAATGTTACTATTTTCAATAGTCTTGTTGATAGAAGTATCATTGATCGTAGCAACGTAACGAGTTCAACGTTTAGTGGGAACACATATACTAATGAAGTTTTGAATAATGTACGAGTTTTGAACAGTGAAATTCTTCATTCCGCAATTGTCGGCGGAACGATGACAGACACGGTACTAAACAACATTACATTAAACAATCCTAATTTTACTGGGGCAACTGTCTTTGATGATGTGACATTAGAAGACGCTACTATCAATAACCCAGAAATCATTGGCGGCGAGCTAAATGGGACGAGACTTACCAATGTCCAGATCGGTGTAGACTGCGATGACATGCCGGTTATTGTTGGCCAGTGTGACCAGATGCCACGTCTGGCAATGTGTCATGATCTTGATTCGTTGCGTGAGGTGTTAGAAACCCAGATCGGTGCTGGTGGCGGTGTAAGGCTAGATGGTTGTGACGGTTTGCCCTTGCCTGCCGGTACGCAAGTAGTCCGGTGTAGTGAAATCATCAATGTAGACGGGCTTACATATGACCCAGACACATTTGTCTTGACGTTAACACAGGACAATGGACCGACATATTCTACGACTATTATTGGCGGTGGAGGCGGTGGCGGGCTAGTTTTGGTAGATTGTGAAGGCCAAGCGATTGGTAACGGTGATGCTGTCGCGTCGTGTGATGACCTAGACACTGCGGTTACAAATATTGATAATCGTCTGACAATCATGGAAGGCGACATTATAAACGCTGGCAAGCTACACCCATATATTGCGTTGCCTATCCCACCACAAGGCCCTCCCGCAATTACCTATAATATGGATGGCGCTATTGCCATTGGGCGAGAGGCTCGGGTCGGTGTTGGCCCCGATCTGTCGCCTCTCGGGATGGCCAGTATTGCGCTCGGATGGCGGGCGACCGTGGAGAATTTTAACTCTGTCGCTATTGGAGCGGAAGCGTATGTAAGCAGTTTTGGGACAGTAGCACTAGGAGCTGCCGCACGTATTTTCCCACCGCAAACCCCAACTGACGAGAATAAAGCGCAGTCTTGTGTAGCATTAGGTAGTTCGTCTATAATTGTGCAAAATGATTTACTCCCGCCAAGTCCAGAGTATCCATTAGCGAATTTCAATATTGTTCCAGTAGTGTCAGTTGGGATTTCTAGCCACGCAGCTACGCAATCAGGACTGCAACCAATGCGTAGACGGATTATAAACGTATACGAGGGGATACACGGCAAAGACGCAGTTAATCTTGACCAGCTAAACGCGGTTGGTATAGGATTTATACAAGGGGTGCAAATCGGTGGCGGCACAAGCATTACTTATGAGTTCCATCGACCCGATAGCACCCCCACCGATCCAAAACTTGCTGGGTTTATAGAAGTCCCTTCGTATCACGCGCCATATGATCTGCGTGATTGCAATAACGACCCGTTGCCCACGGTGCCAAGTGTGCCAGTTGGTGGGTATGAGCCGCCGAAACTTGTGACATGCGGGCATTTAGATACGGTGCTCGAAGCAGTTACAATTGACTCCATAACATTCAATAATACGACTCGTATATTGACAGTTGAGATGACTGATGGCGTTACTTCACACACAGTCACAATCCCTGCTGGCGGCGGTGGTGGAACCAGTCAGGAGCTAACAAATTGTAGCGGGGCAGTTCTCGCTACGGGAACTGCGGTTGTAAGCTGTGCCGAATTGGGCGGGCAGATCGGTACGTATATTACGAACAATATTACGTCAATTACAAATAACGTAATCCAAAACGCAATTACAGAGACGACCACTGCCCCAGCAACGAGTACCGGCACAGAGTTACCAACAACAATGTTTGGTAGCAGATCGCAAGTTCTTGGTACACCAGTGAATTGGGTGCGAGTTCGTGTTGGGTCGTTTTATTATGTACTTCCTGCATACGCCAAGATTCCAGTCTAAGAGGAGAAGATAATGGCGCTTTATAATAATGTTGTTGTGTATGATGTGAATGTACATAAGCCTGTTCCAGTGGCTGACGTGTTCGATAGCACCACATTGGAGTCTTTGGCATTTAATACGTCTACAAGGGTCTTGACCGCGACTATGACTGACGGCGTGTCAAAAGTAGTAACGATTCCTGCTGGCGGGACCACACTAAATACATTAGCGTTTAACACGTCTACACGAGTGCTTACTGTAACAATGGTGGATGGTGTGTCTCGGACGGTAACGATCCCTGCTGGCGGAATCACTATTAGTGACGTAATTAACTATGGTTTTCTCTACTCTTTATTAAATTGCGATGGTGGGGCTATATCTAGCGGGACTCGTATTGTTACTTGTTCGGATGCTGGGCGGCAGGTTAATGATTGGATTAAGGCAAACGAACCAACTTTGAGTATGACACTTTTTTCTCATACGGCAGGCCCACCAGCAGCGGCGAAAATAGGCATGGTGTATGATTGGTATGTTGGTAGTCCCGCGGCGTATATACTTGGCGCGCCAACAGCATGGGGCCGAGTACGGGTAGCAAATGGCGTGTACGCTTTTCCGCTATACTAGAGACAGCCATGCCCCCCCAAAAAGAAATCGTCGTTTTTGACCCATTTGCTAATGTGCATGGGACTGTTGAGCAGGATGAATCTGCCAACGGCGGCGTTATTGCGTTTCCGTTTATTGATGAGAAAGACGTAAAACTTATCAACGACAGTACTGGGTTCAGAAATCAGTTGGGGCATGTCTATGTTATTACGTCCGAAGAAAACTACTATGTAAATCGGATTGCTGTTGTTGACCAAAATGAACAACTTCAAGGCATGGCGCAACAGTGGGAGATTTCTGGTATCGCGGTATCTGGCGGTATGGGGAACCCATACGCGGAAGCGGCTAGACATACCCGCGCTATTTCTATTGGCGACAGGGCTACTAATCTTCGGTATGTAAATGACGATCCAGAAGAGGACATAGATTATGATTGGGTCGGATATCAGGGCATCGCTATCGGAACAGGTGCGCATGTCCATTCGGCCAATGCGGTAGCGTTCGGCCCTTATACATATGTAGACAAAGAACTTAATCACGCTGTCGCTATAGGATGCGGCGCAACTGTTGTAGAGGCTGACTATATTGGGCAGACGATGTATCATTACGACGAACAAGTTGTTTCTTTTGGTGCGTCTGATACAAGTAATCCAGAATGGGGTGTGGAGTTTACAAGCAGGCTTATCAATGTTTCAGAGGGCATCCGTGATAATGATGTAGTTGTTATTAAACAACTTAATAAAATAACGCCCAATGAGTTTATTCCTGGGGATAGTGGCTTTGTAGCGTGGACGTATCCTCTACAGTACGCAGCATTGCACGATTTACCCTTTAAACTCCAGGCAGAACAGTGGGCCATCACATCGTTAGTTGTACGTGTGAAACAAGTAGCTAATAGGGTAGTTTTGTATAGGAAGACAGAAAGCGGAGTTTGCTATGGAATGGGCGACCCTTCTGGGGCTGTCGCTATTTGGGATGAGCAAGGACAACTCATAGCTCACGGTGCAGACACTCAGATGTTTGTATGCCAGACAGCTTATGGCGAACACTATATTATAGGCGAACTAGACACCCCAGTAGTTTTATCGGCAGGCATCTATTTTGTCGGGGTAATGCAGCAACAAGTGGTAGCCAGCATAGACGAGACGATGCTATTTGCAGCGCCAACATTTTTACAGAATTTAGTAGTATCGTCTAGTGAACATCGTGTTTGGCCACTTGCATTGACTATGGACCAGAGCGGGTTTATTGTCGGCACGACTATTCCGGCAGATTTGCAAGTACCAATAAATATGGTTGATTATAGCAGCCCAAGCAATGTTGAGTTTATTAAAGAGGCGATCTGGGCGGCGCTAATGTAAGGAGGTATAGTGGATGGAGCCAACGAAAAAATATTTGATTTGCTGCTTAAACAGAATGCAGAGATTTTTAGGCAGCTTGGGGAAGTAAAAGATGGGCTTTCTGCGCTCACCACTAAAGTCACTTTGTATGAAAGTCAGGTTATAGCGTATGAGAAACGTTTGGTAAGTGTAGATGCAGAGTTGGATGAGGACGGAAAGTTGAAAACCAAGCTAAAGGAACATAGCAATAAGCTAGGAAAGTTGGAAGGCGTGATGTTTATCGCTGGCAGAGTTAGAGATATCATTTATACAGCGATCGCAATTGGGGCTGTGATGTTAGCACTCGCAGCAGTAGACGTAGTAAAGATACTAGATAGAGTGAGGGTATAATGGACGGAGCAAAGAGTTTTACAAATCGGTTTGAAAAAGGCGTTCCGCCTAGCGGGATGAAGGGCGAGGCTAAGAATTTGACGAGCGGGAAACAATCGTCTACATTTCAGAATCAGGAACCTCCGAACGCGAAGGCGACATTGAAACCAATGACTGGCCTCAAACCAATTACAGGTGTATTGTCTGCACGGAATAAGCCGATGCAAGGCAAAGACATTACGGCGCGTTGCCAAGCGGGCATGCGGAATTTGAATAAGAAAGCGACATGAACAAACAAGTCACCGAAGCTCAGAAGCAAGCCTTAACGTACTTGACGGCATCGCCGGAAGTATGTGAGCAACTCCGTGTTTTTCTCGGCGCAGAGCATATGCGAATCTCACAGGAGTATGAAGCTGTGAAAGAAGCACTTGTTTTTAACGAGCCTGCCCGCGCCAAAGCACAAGTTATTCATGGCCGACTTCTTATGCTTCAGGAGATTCGTAATTTTTTTGAAACTAAATGAGAGGCACACTCATGGTACACCCTAGCACACACTTTCTGAATAAAATGATCGCGCAGCAAGAGGGCGGCGAAGCTACTATACAGACTCCAGCCCCTAGCGCGGCAGTTCCGCCAGCGATTCCTGGGACACCGCCGCCAGCACAACCCACTCCGCCATCTGCACCGCAGGACGCTGATCTGGCTGCGCTTCGGCAGCAACTTGCGCAACGGGAAGCAGAGCTTGCCCAAGCAAAATTGCAGGGTGATATGGCGATGCGGGAGCTTGGCGAAGTTAGTAACCGGTTTTCGTCACTAGAGCAGCAAGTTGGTACGCTGTCACAGGAGAGAGAAAACGCTTTGCGTGATTTGGCGCAAGTCAGACGCATGCAAGAACTGACGCCTAAACTGGACGAGCTTCAATACTTCGATAAAGAACAGGCTGAAGAGCTTAATAGCAAAATCATTACTCCGCTCATCCAAAAACTTGCTGATCAACACCAACGTGAGATTGACGAGGTTCGCAAAGCGACGGAAGCGAGAGTTGCAGAGACGACTAAGCAGATTGGGTCTCTGTCTGAGGCGCAACGGACTGCGATGTATAAGCGAACTGAAGCGGATGTAAAGGCGGCGTTCCCAGATTTTAATGCGTTCTCGGACACCGCGCAGTTCAAACAATTTTTGGATGAGAAGCCTATGCCTTTTTCATCTACAACTTTTGGCTCAGATTTACGATACGCCTATGATAATTTTGATTCTGAAACTATGAAGGCGATTTTAGCTGAGTTCAAAAAACGCACTACTGGGTCAGCACCGACTTTTCAACAGGTCGCTGGCGTAGCACCGACCGGACTCGCGGCATCTCAGCCCGCCGTGCCGGATCAACAACCGACGTATTCTTTCAAAGAGTACGAGACCAAACGTAACCGGAAGCTGGTTGGCATGATGACTCCTGAAGAACGTAAGGCTTGGCCTGCGTATCAAGAAGGCTTCTTCAAGGCCCAAGCTGAGGGGCGTGTAACTGAATAAGGAGCAAATGAATGTTTAGAAATGCTTCAGGCTTCGGCGGGCTGGAAAACACTCCTCTCGCACGGCCTTACTACTATCGTAACTTCATTGATAGAGGTTGGGAAAAAGATTTCATTCAAGAGATCGCTAACACTTCTATCTTGGAGCCGCTGACCGGCTGTAATCAGTCGATTCAGTTTATGAAACAACCTATGCCTACGCCGTGGCGTCGGTATGATAATAACCAACTGCTTGTACCGGAAACGATTGTTCCTGAAGGCATGTGTGTAGCGTTATGCCATCGCGCATACAAAGCGTACAAGTTTGATAAGGTGCAAATTCGTCATTTGTGTGAACGTTTTGATGCGTTTGAATCCTCGCTTTTGGATGCTACGTATCAAGTGTTGGCTAAAGAGTGGCGGTGCCAATTGCTTACTGGTATGGCGTATGAGTCCAGCAAGCAAAACAAAGGCGCGAACGCTGGCGCAGACTGCAACATTAACCTCGGTACTCGTGCAGCACCGCTGCAAATTACTGGGGCGAATATTGCCGATTCTATCGCTCGCTTACGTGTCGTTCTGGAGCAGTCGAACCAATGGATCGAAGGACAAATGTTTATCGTCCTGCCATCCGTGGCGCGTCTGGCAATTTCCAACAGTCCGTATGCTTCAGCGCTTGAGATGGGAAGCTGTGTCGATTGTTCGACGCTTGTTACCGGCAAACTTCCAGGCCAGATGCACGGCTTTAATGTCTATATGACTGATCGCTTGTGGTCTGAGTTTGATAATGGTCGTTTGACCTACGCTGTTGTCGCGGGTAACCGCAATGCCTATGCGTTTATCGGCGACATTGTTGAAGGTGAAATCGAAAACCTGCAACTGACGTTTGGCATTGTGTACAAGATGCTTGCTGAGTGGGGTGGCGCGGCCATCCAGCCGGAAGCTCTGGCAGTGGCGCATATGTCGTTTTCTGTGTAATGGAGGCTAATAATGGCTGATGTAAGATTATTTCAAGGCAACTTCCCGTACTTTACCGGAACGGCACTGTGCCCTGGCTCTGGCGAGTTCGGGCCTCCGTTTGCAGACAAAATCGCGGCGGAGTATTGTAGAGGATCGTTGACACCTGCGTATGGGCTGTATCCAAAATGGAGTCCCCGTCAGCAAGAGTTGTTGACGGCAGCAAATGTTGGTGTCGGCGATTTTATCCAACTTGTGACTATCCCACAAAAGCATGCCGTTCGTGGTATCGTTGTTGACGTTGATCCAGAGTTTACTTTGGATGCGCGTTGCGGCGGCCCGTCTGCCTGTGATGTAGACACAATGACCGGTGTAACGTTTGATGTTGTTGCACGATTTGTGACGTATGATCGTGTTACGAAGACGGAAACCATTGTCAGTACTCTAACTCTCGATGCCGCGTTCACTGGTATTGATGGTGCGACAAGAGACACAATTGCTGATGTGACAATGGCGGAGTTTGTACCGGCTGGACAAACACTTGTAATCGGTATCGTTCTTCAGACGCCACCGAATAATGGTGAAATTGTTGATATGGCTGGTATTATCAACGTTGCGGTCGATGCGAAAGACTTTGATTATCCTGTTAATCTCTAAGGAGGTATCATGGTTCAATGTAGAAGCAAAGGCTGTAAATCAGGCTGCGCCCGTCGTGGTGGTAAAGGCGGCAAGGGCGGCGGCAAAGGTTGTGGAAAATAATAACTTTTTCATGAGGCACACATGACAGGTAGAGTTCGTTTTAACATCCCACAAATGAGTACGCCGCAAGGCGTACTCCCTCCTGTTAGTTTGGGGGCGGTGACAACACCGCTCTCAACTAATCTACAAGCTCCGCTAAACGCGGACGTGCAGTGGAAGCAACAAGAGGACAAGATTTTGGCGGGGCAAATAGAAGGCCCATTTATTCCATCGTGCGCGAAACTTCGGGAGAAACGTACCGGAGAGATTTTCAAGTACGATGAAAGATTGGCGTATTTCCCGCACCTTTTTGAACCGTATGATGGGGAGCTTGATGTAGGTTGCACTGCGGATGAAGCGGCGCTTGTTGATGAGATAGAAAAACTTAATCGGTTGCTCGCTAATACTCGTCAGGTCAAGCAAGGCAAAGCGACGAGTATCCCTATGGCCCCTCCCATTCCTACTGATTTGCCAATGATGGCTATCGGAGAGTAACATGACATTAGACGATCTGCTTGACGGCCTAGCTCGTGATCTGAATGACGCAGAGCAAGGTCACGCCTTTACTACTTGGGCGAAGCAAGATTTGTTGCGGTGGTTCAATGAGGCGCAGTGTTTGATTTTTTCATTGCGTCAGAACCTTTTCACCCAAAAGAAAGTAGTTAAACTGAATCCTGGCGCTGACCAATGTGTTTGCGAATGCGCCACGATTCATCAAATCTATGGTCAATCAGATGCCGCTGGCAATCTGATTGAAGATTCCCCACTCCCTCGGAAGTCAGAAACTGTAGCGTGGCGGTGGACGAAGAAACCGTGTCGAAAATCAACTGCTGGTGGAACACAGTTTCGTTTGCAGGGCTATACATTTGATCCAGAAGAGGGCGGGCATTTTATGGTGTCTCCACCAGTGCCGCCAGGCGAAGATGTATATATAAAAATAGCTTGTGCTGTCGCGCCAGAAGAGTATTCGTTAGGCAAGCCTAACACACCCATAAAAGATTGTACGATCACAGTGGCGGCGCGACAGTGGGTGTTGTTCCGTGCTATGTTTGTTGATGACGAAAGTCAGTCAGCTTTTCATGCGGCTTTAGAACACAAGAAAACGTTCTACGAATTGCTCAATCTTCAAGTAGCACGAGAGCGGGCGTATCAAATTCAAGACACGAAAGGGACGGCTGTATGATTGTGTATGACCCATTTGAGACTGTCCCACTGTCTAATTTTACGCCAGAAGTTATCGTCGCTACTGGCGATATACCTTCTGATATGGCTGAAAGCTATATTCGCCAAGCGGTGATTGATTTTGCACACCGTTCACAAGTTGTGCGAAGAAAATTGTGGGTTGATTTACAGGCGTGTGTTGGCGACTATCTAATTGAGCCGCCAAAATGCGAACAGATTGTTTCGATCCAAAGAATTTGTGGCGGCGACGGTTGTTTATCGTTTACGCCTATTGCAGATGAGCCGTGTTGTGCTTATCTGCCTTGTTGCGGCGGAGGCGTGGTATGGTTTGTGCCGCCGTACACCATCAATATTGACCCGACTCCTGTTAATGACGTTTGTAGGGCCTTGTTTGTGGACGCTTCCGTTGCTCCATCTCGTGATGCTTGTGAAGTTGATAGGATTTACTATGATCGTTTTCATGAGGCAATCATTAACGGAGCGCTGTATCGGTTGTTTTTAATCAAAGGCACGGCTTGGTATGACCCGAATGTTGCGCTTGCTTACAAAGGGCTGTATGATACGAGTGTTGCTGCTGGTGGAGTTGAACGCTTAATGGGTTTTCAACGAGGACGGATCAAACTACATGGTGCGAGGATAGTATGAGTGTCACACAGATAAACCCATGCCCAACATGTGATGAGGTTGAAGAGGTACAATGCGCTACCTTTTCGTTGTGTGTCGGGAATTATACATTAGCCTCCGACGGCAAGTGTGTTTCAGTCGCCCCACGTAGTGGGTTTCGTATTCCTGACGGAGCAGGCATCCCAATTTTTTCTGATGGCTGTATCGTTGGGGTACAAGCTGTGCCGGTATGTGAGTACACCCCTCCTGATTGTTGTTTCGGCAGCGAGGCTGGCCCAGGTGGCGGTAGTGTGGTAGTCGCCGTTAGCCCCGATATTTGTAACTTGCTTGAACGTCGTGGTACTGAATATTTTGCGGGCGTTTATTTGCAGCCAGGTGCAGGTATCTCTATTGTAGGCTGCGGGTCAGCCCGTTCCCCTGCTATTATCTCCTTAGTTCCAGGCGAGTTTGGAGGCATTACAGCAAATTCTTGTGACGGCATTACTATTGTACAGGGGAACGGCACACAAACTGCCCCATTGCAAATTTGCCTGCCACAGTCGCCAGCCGCAGGGACACATAGCCGTATTACACAAATAACGGTTGACCCTGTAGGCCGTGTAATTGCGGTACGTGGTGACACTGGTCCAGTAGACCCTGAAGAGATAGAAGGGGCTGGAGGTGGCTGCGCCGATAATTCTGCGATCCCGCACCTCACATGGCAACCGCCATCTCGGTTACCCGTCTATGTAATTGCGTTTACGCCGATCCCTAAATCACTTCTCCCGTCGTGGACGCATTCGATACCGTTGATAGGGTCAGACGAGGCAGGTGGGAACGCAGGTTCGACAGTTATATATTTTGATCGTTGTGGCGTTCCGGTTGGTTATCAGACAGGTGTTGGACATTCACAATGAGTTTTCTCAATTACAACAATTTCTATGGTGTGTGGCCTCGATACCACAAGGGAGACCTACCACCTGGATATGCTGAGGTAGCTGAGAATGTTGACTTACGTCATGGTACTTTGAAGCCGTGGCGCGTTCCAAAACGGCTTACAAATGTTGGCGCAAATGCGCAATCTTTTTTTAATTATCGTTGTTGTTGGTATGGGTGGTATGAATGTGTTCATGTAGCGCGTTGGATTGCTGACTGCCCCCGCCTCTATATTTCTGGCCGGAAACCTTATCTCGAAGTCGCTCTTGTTGGTGATGTTGTACCACCAGATTGTGATGGATTTTCCCCGCAACCACCGTGGTGCGATAGCGACATTGGTGCGTTACACTGTGATTTACGGCATTATCGAGTTGGGTTTCCAGAGCTTCCTACAAATGTTGATGCTTTTATTCTCAAAGGCCGTAATGCGCCAGTATTACAACGATCACAAAAAAGTGAATGGTGGAGTTATTGCTGTACATATGAAAATGAGTTTGGAGAAGAGTCTGGCCCGTCCTACCCAAGTCAGCCAATTGAGATTCTCGACCCAGAAGCATTGCATGCTGTAGATGACATTATTGGTACATCGTATTTTACTGGTGTGCGTCGTGATCTTCCGCCAGAAGCATTTAATACGTCTCTATACGGACGATTAAAATTAAAGTATTATCGGTCTATGACTGGATTTTATACCGGTCAAGAAGGAGCGCAAGACAATAGAACAGATTGGTTTTATTGTGGTGAAGAGATACTTTATCAAGGTAATACTTGGTGGCCTGATTTCGGGGGGTTGATAAACCCATATGACCCATATAATCCTAATTGGCGTAGAACTCCTGTACTTGCTGCCGGTGTTGGGGAAAAACTTTCTACTAGCGGAGTCGAAAACCCGCCAGAAGGTTTACGTGGGGTGCAAGCAATTTCAACTACAAAGGAATTAGTTGGGTACTACGACGGAAATAAAGTTCGTTTCAGCATTAATGCTATGCCGTGGAATTGGCCTATTTCACAAGAGTTAGCATTAGACGAAAATATTGTCGATCTGAAAGAATCTGCCGGTATAGTTTACGTAATGACTTCTGGTTTTCCTTATGTGATTCAAGGCACAGGCGAATGTACAGAATTATCGTGTCGTACTGTGTTGAAACATGGGTATCCGTTCCCAGCGATTGCTGGAAGTTCTGGTGCTGGCTCTGTCGCAACTCCGTGGGGCGTAGTGTATGTCAGTACCGATGGGCTTGTTGCCTTATCTGGAACCACAACCCCAAAGGTAATGACTGATTTATGGTTTTCAGCAGACGATTGGAGAAAACTTAGACCTGAGACAATGAGACTCGCATATTATCAAGGGGCGATTTTTTGTGTGTCTGATGTTTACGCATTTATATTGTTTACTGATCAAGCTACTTATTCTAAATGGGACACATACGTTCTATCTACCATTTCTAACCGCCCGCGTAGGATGTTGACAACTACAATGGGGGAGTTGATGTTTCTTGCACAAAATGGAGATGTGTACCAATGGAACGCCGGTGATTCTTATCAACCATACTTTTGGAAAGGACGTATCGAATATACATCTGATTACCAGCATTTTGGGGTTTGTCGTGTGCGATGCGATGGGAGTGCTCTGATGACATTATATGCCAGTGAGCGACCGGTATTTACTCGTAAAACACCAGGAGAGCAAGTATTTAGAATCCCAAAATATGGTCACCATCTCCTTCATGCAGCGAGTTTTGCCGGTACAGGACAAGTGTGGTATGCTCAGTTTGCTACTAATCGGAGAGACCTTAATGTGCGTGATTAGCCCTGTAGAATTTAGAAATGTTGCTGGGTATAAAGTCCGTTTAAATTTGTGGGCGGAGGGGGCAGATATAGACGAATTCGTTAATACCCATGTACCACTTTTAAAAGAATATTGGGACGAGCGAGGACACAAAATATACCGGCAGCCAAAAGAAGCGTTCTTTCTTGATGTTACAGAATTTGTATGGGAGTGGACAAAGAAGCAATATATTGTATGCGATATTATCTCCCCTGGTGATAAACTTGTAGGGTTTATCGGTGGGAGTTTCAGGCGAATACCTTTGTGCACAGCGAAGAGGCTAGCAATAGATATAATCTACCTTCGCCGTGAATATAGACATCCTAACATCGCCGAGGGGACGTATGACGGACTCTGCGAACTCGCTGCGAAACTTGGTGCTGATATACTTACTGTTAGTGCGGAGGCACATGTTGGCCGCGGACTAGAGCGTTTTTGGCAAGCTATACCATTAACCACTGTATATTTTATAGGCACAAAAAATGGCATTAACTAGCGAACAACTTCAACAACAGATGATCCAACAGGCACAGCAGTTAGGTGTTACTGGACTCACATTTGACCCGACAGTTACCTTTTCTCCACGAAAGGTTATTGATTTTAACCCTTTAGAGTATACTGCAGCAGACGGATGGACACGTAAAATTCGGTGGTTTAACCCTAGTCCTGAGTATCTACAACAGTTTGTTCGAGATTACGGATGTATGATGCGAGAGTACTGGGCAGAAGTCAATAAGCATGTCGAACCAAAACCGACATTCGCAATAGATTTGGCTGGTTTTCTTGTGGATTGGGCACAAGCAAAATTTATTGTTGTTGATGTCTATGCGCCAGATGGCACACTAGCAGGCTTTGTTTTGGGGCGGTGGGATCGCATCATGTTTAGCAATGACTTTTGTGTTCGTTTCGATGCGATGTTTATTAAACCAGACTATCGCACACCAACAATTTATACTGGTGCAAAAGAATGGATGTACAAGTTAAAAGAATATCTTGGTGTAAAACAAATATGGATGACAGTAAACACACGGCGTGAGAAACATATCGAGTCTTTGTTTGACGCAAAGCATTTATATTCTGTGTATCAAATAGAGGTGTGAGATGAGTATCGGTGTAACTGATATTGGCTATATGATGGTAGGGTTTTATGCAGAACGGTCTGCGGAAAGAAATGTTCGCCGATATATTGATTCTGCGAACATGATAGCGCGGTGGCAACAAGATTTAGCTGAGGCTTATTATGAGTTAGCCCGAGAGATGCGCCAATATTGGAATTCTTACTATCGGCCAAGTGAGATTTTATTTGTGCAAGAAGTATCTGCCGAGCAACCATATACCCCGCAGTATGAACTTGTAGCTGGTCGTTACTCTTTAAATATCCGTCGGCAGTTCGGCAACATGTTTGACCAAGTTAACCGTTGCTCAAATCGTTACTGTACTGGTCTGACTAAAGCCCTTACACGTGATATTATTATAGCGCAAGCACAGGTTATGGGCGACGCGATGAACTTTGGTTATCGGTATGAGGAGTTTCGTAAAGACGCAAAGGACGATGTTCGGTTTAGTCGTCGTATTACTATGCTTGGCCTCGGCAGAGACATGCTACAACAAGCACTTTCGTATGGCCAGGCTGCAAGCAATATGGGCGAAGCCGCCGCAAGGACTATGGGGGCTGCAGCAGAAGCGAGGATGAGTGTTGGTGGCGGTCTGGCGTCAGCGATGGGGTATCTGAGTAGTCGTAGGCAAAGCCCGTCTGGCGGGTCTGGTGGCGGCAATATAAAAGATATGGTAGATAATTTCCGCAAAACGTTTTCTGGAAAAGGGACGGCGGTTACCGGCGAAAGTATCGGAGCGATTGGCCCAACCCCAAGTGGTGGCAATATTTCTGGCGATGCTGTTGGTAACGCTGGGGCTGGCGTAATGAATATGGATACAATGGGCGGAGCGATGCAAAGCGCAGCCACAGGGCCGACTGGCGGCGGAATGTCTTTTAAATAAAAGGTAACTTTATGGTACGATATGTCTCTCCTATAGGCTCTTTTATACAAGGCCGTCGCCAAGCGGAAGAAGATAATTGGCGCGATATTTTCAATGTCCAAAAACAAGAGCAGCAAGAACAAGCGTTGCAATATGACCGTGAAACCTTGCCGTCTAAAATTGGCGAGAGCAAGGCCGGTGCCACTTATCGCATAGGTCGATTTGGCCGCTTGGGCGAGACTGAAGCTGCTGCTCATCCTGGTATGTTGGCGGAGACACGAGGTCTATCGGACATTTCTGAAGAGACGTGGAGGCGTTTACGCGAGCAAGGTTATCCTGGACTAGAGGGAGCATCTCAAGCTCGTGGTCGAATGCTCGATACGCAAGCACGAGAAGCCTATTACGGTGGTGTTCGTCCGGAAGAAGTAGGCGCGAATCTTGCTCGCCAACGAATGGCTGAGAGTGGCCTCACAGCAGGTGCTTCAGAGTTCGCTCAAAAAATCCAGCCAATCCAGCAAGGAATTATTGAAGGCGGTTTAATTGGGCAGCAACGTCGTATGCCGACTGACCAAGAGCTAATGGATTTACAAGCTACTGGTAGATTAGACGAAGCCTATAATGCGATCCAACTTGGTATGACTCCGTATATGGAGATAGTTAAAAGCCAGGGCGGGCAAGTTAGCGATCAACAGTTAAGAGATATTCGTGCGGCTGCTGGTAGAAGTGCAGGGCCGTTATACACAATGGGCGCTGATGGGCAGCTGTTATTCAGGAATCGGCCAGCCTTACAATCTTTTGCTGATGCTGAGAACGCAGCAGTACGTGCTGCACGGATTTCTCCTGCCTCAGCTACAGCAATGGCTCGTGCAATGGAAGCAAAGAATCCAGGATCGGGTATTGCGTTTCTGGAAGAGTGGCGGCAAAGTGGTGGTTTCGGTATAGGTGCTGGTGCCGGTGTTACTAATCCAATGATGGGAGCGCCACAGACTACGCCGACAGGACAGCTAGCCGCGCCAGCAAAGGCTACACCTGCGACACCAGTATCACAAGGCGCACAGAAAGCAGTTACGGCTCCTCAAACCTATCCTAGTGATGTGCCCCTTCCGCCAACACCACAAGCACAAGGCTATCCAAGATTTGATCCTCGTAATTATGAGATGGGGGTACTAACCCCAGAGCAACAAGCGAACGCAGCCAAAGTATATAACGAACTGCGTAATATTATGTGGCGCTTATTTGGAGTCTAACTATGGCTATGGTCGACCAATTTGGAAACGCAGCACCGTATGTTGATATAGTAAAAGCGGCTGCTGCGAAGTACGACATCCCTACAGAAATTTTGTTTGGGATGGTTGAGCAAGAGAGTGGCTGGAACCCAAATGCAGTCTCTAAGGCGGGCGCAAAAGGGTTGGCGCAACTCATGCCTGCAACAGCTAAAGAACTCGGCGTTCTTGATCGCGCTGATCCTGCGCAATCTATTGAGGGGGGTGCTCGGTATCTCCGGCAACAGTATGACCGATTTAAAAATTGGGGTGATGCGTTGACTGCATATCACTCTGGCGCTGGTCGTGTACAGAAGGTAAAGCAGGGGCGTAGTAAACTCGGCCCTGTCGGGGCGGCTTACGCATCTGATGTTACTCGTCGGGCTAACAAATTTGCGCAGCTTCTAGGCGAACAGACACAAGTCGCGCAAGCACCGTCCGCTCCAGAGGTAGCGAAGGAGCCTTCCTTTCGAGATAAATTTACCAACGCTATTAGTGGCGGGCGTTTTGGGGCCGGTTTACGGGCTGTACCTGCGAAAACTAAACCTCAAGCAGCTATCCCAACTCAGCAAGGAATCGCACTAAGCGAGACGCCGGAAGAAGAAACGATCATGGCATCGGCAGTTAATAAAGGCTATTCCCCGTTGCAGCAAGAGCAGCTTGTGACTGCAATGCAAAGTTTAATCCCTGCTCGTGATCTGATTACACAGAAGAAACCCATGATTTCCGGTGCTGGTATGCCGGACGAACTCGATGGTATAATTTCACAGCTTATTGCGAAGGTTTAATCATGGCAGAGTTTGCACCTTTCACGTATGACTCGTTGCGGCCACAGAAAACGTTCGCAGATCAGCTTGGCGCACAACCGATGACGTACAACATGCTGTTGCAAACTCCTGAGTTTCAGGGGGATACGTCGTGGCAAACAAAAAAGACAGCATTCGATAACTGGATGCAAACTGATGGACAAGCTATTCTTCGCCCGTATGGTGAAAAGCAACGAGAATTATTTACGTCAGAGGTCCGTAAAGCCTTTGCGAAAGACTTTCCGCAACCGACCACAGGTCTGATCCGTGGTACATTAGACATTCCTGTTGTTGCTCTTGAAGCAGCAACTCATTTCATCCCAGATGTTGTTGCTGCGGGTGGGCGGTTCGTTCCTGGCTTGTCAGACGAAACGAGAGCAACTATCGCTAAAGGCGCGCAATCTCTTCGCGAAGCAATCCCAGAAAAGATACATGGTTGGCGCAGTACAGGGTCACAGGAGAAGGCCAAGATCGCCGCCGAACGTATGGCTGCCGCTGGTAACACGCCAGAACAAATCATCGCAGCGCTTGAAAACATTTGGGATGCGCCAGTAGATTTTATCGCGCAGTTTGTTGGCTCTCTTGGACCGGTGCTGGCGCTTGCGAAAGGCGGAGTAAAACTTGCCACACGAGGGGCAGCCCGTGCGGAAGCTGGAGCGGTCGCAGGGTCAGCAGAAGCCTTAGCAGCTAGAGAGTCTGCCGAACGTATAGCACAAGTTACCGTACCGCTCACAATGGGCACAGGGTTTGGTGTGCAAGGTGTTGGTATCACGCGGCAAGATCAGTTCGAAGCCTATAACGGAAAAAATAAAGCTGGGCAATATAATGTCCCACTTGAGAAATTACTAGATGATCCAGAGTTTGCGCGGATGTATGAGCAAACAGGTGATGAGCAAGGCACACGTGAATATTTTGGCGCGTCTGGTCATCTAGGTGCGGAGAGTTTATCGTTCCTCACTGGTTTTTTTGAAGCCTCGTTATTGACAAAAGCATTAGGCCGTGGGTTCGGGATCGGCAAAGGATCAATTTTCGCCCCACCACAAACGATAACTGGCGGTGCTGCGGCTGGCGCTGCATCCGCTGGCGTTGGCATCGGGGGGCAACAGATTGCAAGTAACCTTGCTATACAATCTGCCTATCCAGAAACAGGTTTGTGGGACAACGTAGCTGGCGCAGTTACGATGGGCGTGGTGGGAGGCGCTGTGCTTGGCGGCGCATTTGGCGCAGCGGGCAACCGTGCTACAAGACCCACTACTGAAAAACCAACCACTGAAAGCCCTGCGCCTGAAAAATCAACCACTGACACTGCCCCTACCCCAGAAGAACAAGCAGCAGGTGTTATGCGTCGTCCAGAAGGCCGCGATCACACACCACTAACCGACAGAGAATTAGAACTTATTAGACGTGGCGAGACAGAAGTTTTCAACGAAATCCAGACAGGGGTTAATAGTGGAGAGGTTCGAGAGAACGTAGCCGTCGATCTGATCCGTGCTTCGCGAGAAGTAGACGACGCCCAACGTAACATTGCAGAAGCTAGAGCGCGTAGTAATAACTTCCGCGACTTTGGTGATGACGTTGCTGCGTGGATGGAGAATATCACGGAAGCTCAACGGTGGCTACGAGAGATTGTTGGCGTCGATGAAGCACAAATCCGTCGTCAAACAAACGAGACGGATGCACAATATAACTCTCGTCTTATGGATATGATCGAAGCCGACCAGAACCGTGACATTTCTGCTATTGTTGCCAAGATAGATGACGCCTTAAGCCGCGCCGAACCAATTACTACAGGAGAAGACCGTGCAAATATCAACGCAGGAGTTAATCAAGTACCTAATATACCTGGGGCTGAGGGGGGAGGACTTGCCACAGGAGCTATTAGACCTACTGAGCGAACAGGAGGTGAGGGTCTTGTACAAGGTGATCGAACTCCTGCAACGCCGGAGCCAGTTCGACAAGGCGGGGCGCGTCCCGAAGACGGCACTCCAACGCCGCCAAGAGACCTTGCGGACAGGGGAACAGAGGCCGTCGGTAGAGTCGGAGATACAAGGCTTGCCGATGCGACAGGCACGCCCCGTGTTGGCGAACGAGGCGCAACAGATAAACTTGCAACAACGCAGCGTAGAGCAGGGCAACCGAGAGATGCTGGCGAGACAGTAGCTCCAAGTGATTGGGCAATGGGTGTTGCTAAGGAGCGAATAGTCCAGCAAAGGGTAGATGCGAACCTTCGTGGCAATAATGAAGGTATTGGTAGCCAACGTGCAGCTATTGAAACCCCAATGAGAGTCTTGACAGAGGCTGGTGTTTCAGAAGGGCTGGTCAGTCGTAGGACAAACGAAAGCCATAACGACTATTCTCGTCGCCTCATGCGGGCAGCGGAAGCCGTGACTACGGCCAGGCCAGGACGTTCTGGCCGTGTAGACATGGATACTGTTGTCGCTAATGCTACTCGTGAGCAAGGCAAGCGAGTACGCCAACCTGCCCGCGACGCAGAAAGTAAGTGGCGTGAAGCATTCACCGAACCAATCCCAAAACCGATTCGGCCATTAGTCACTAAAGCTAAAGCCGAACACGAGAAAGCTAGTGGACGGAAATTAAAAAAGAACGAAGCTCCGCCTGCGCCTACACAGGAGCAGGTACGTAATGCGGTCGAGATACAACTCGATAAACTTCCTCTAGCCGATAGACGGGCTATCCTTAACCAGTATCCAAAATGGCGCGACGAGGCAACAGGACGAAACAAAATTTTAGGGATGATTGGCGAGGCGGTACAATCTAAACATGCGCCCACAAAAGAAGGTAGGGCTTTTTGGAATTCGTTAGCTACGAATGTACGAAACGCAATTAACAGGCTTATGGATAACCTTATCAAAGCCGGTGCTGGTATCGCTTTAGCTTTCGGCCTACATTTCTCCCCTATGACGCATGTAGAGGCAGCACCGTTGGCTGTCCCAACCCCTATTATGGCGCAACAAGTTAGTCCTGGAGCGCCCACAACACCGACTACGCTACCTACGGCCCCTACTGAAGCTATCATACCGCGTCGTTCTAACGCTGTCGCCCGTGCCGAAGCAGTCAGGGCTAAACGGTTTGTAACTCGTAACGAAGAAATTGCTGCGGCAACTGCGAAACTAAATACAGAGCCAGCGAACCCCTCAGAGACGCGCAAAAAAATTATTGGGTCGATGATGAATACGTTCGATCCGAACGCTGTCTCTCCTAACGACCCAAGCGCGGCGATAATCGCACTTATAAGTACTGGCGAAGTTTCTGTTGCGCCAGTACAGCCTAGTGGCGTTGTTGAACGAGCTTCTGGACTACTCACAAAAGCATCTGATACTGTGAATGAGTTAGTGGCGAGCCATCAGTTGCCATACCAACGCTGGACTGAGAAATTATTCCCAGGTCTCGGAGACGCAAACCCGCTCAACATTGCTAAACGTTTGCTTAATGGTGTGATGAACGAAAATATTCGCAAGATGGGGACGCATCTGGAAGACTTTGGTCTTCGCATGTATAGGCTAGGCGGCGAAAAATTTGATATGGCGTTCATGGAGATCATGGGCTACGCTGCAAACGCTGACTCTTCCATCAAAGGCAATCACATTATCCTTGATGAGCTTCGGGTAAAGCGGGATCAGACAAACGCAGCATGGGAAGAGCTTCAAGCCCGCCCCGATTTTAAAGAGATTCAAAACCAAGCACACCATCCTGACCATAAATTGTATGTCCGTACACGGCAGGAGACTGATAAAGCACTAGCGAACTACGAGAAATATGAGTTAGAACTTAATACCGGTTGGAAAAATGGAGACGAAGCACAAGGCCCTGCCGCTCTACGTGGCGGGCTAACCCCTGAAAAAGCTCGTGCCATCATCAACGCTGCGAAAACCAGGTATGGCGATGAGATGGTAGACACAGCGATTCAGTATCATTACGATACAATGAATCAAATTCGTGAAACATATATAGCGCTAACTGGCGACACCACCCTTCGCAACTTTAGATTTAATAAATACAACGGGCAAGATGCGTATCTGCCATCGCTCGGGCGTTTCTCTGACAACGCCGCTGAGAATTTTTTAGAAACGCTAAAACGCATGGGCGGGTTTGAAAAAGCGATGCCTGATGTATTCCGTGCCGCGGAAGGCCGTACCACAGTAGCCGAACCAGCGTTTGTCCAACTCACTCAAGCTGCACAGATGCTCGGCGTTGCAGCGGCCTATAAAACATGGCATGCACCGTTGGTAGAAGCAATTCGTGCAAACCCAAATAGCGGAGCACACATTGTAGCGTCTAAAGCAGCAGTGCCAGACAAGCATAAAGAGTTCTCAATTGCTATTCCTCGTGTAGTCATTGAGCCAGACGGGACTTCACGCACTGCGTTTGATCATGTATATTGGGATGATAATCGTATTGCTCAGAGTTTGAAACAAGCAACAGTTGGGCAACTAGGGGCGGGGGCACAATTTTTAGCATCTACAACTCGTTGGTTGGCCGCACCGCTAGTACGACTTAATCCGGTCTATCCAGTAATCAACGCCATGCGTAACCCGACAGAGCGTATATTTAATATCCTTGCACGAGATATAAAACTGCCTGACGGTACACCTATTTCTAAATGGCAACTCGTCAAGGACTTTTCTTGGGCGATGATACAGCCCGATATGTACCGCCAGATAAAAAATGATTTGTGGGGTGGAGCAAAGGCAGTCGGCCCAAATAGTAAGTTTGGACAGTTATGGAGGGAGTTTGTCGATATCGGTGGGCCGGTATCCATTGCTGATATGTGGCCGAAAATGCACGACCGCTTATTGACTGATGCAATGGGGCTATCCCGTAGACAGCTACGCCTTAATCCAGACCTTGCTCAGCTCGGCAAACGCATAGTTGAGCAATTTGATAAACTGCAACGTTTTAGTGACTATGGTAGCTCCGCTGCACTGTATTATGCGTTGCGTAAACAAGGTGTCGATTCACAAGTTGCTGCGTTCCGTGTTCGAGACTTATTCGATCCAACACATAAAGGCCGCCTGACTCCGCTTATCTCTACTGCGTTCCCGTTTGCTGGTTCCGCATTCACAGGCGGCGCTAACTTGATGAGGACACTTAAAACGCCTAAAGGCTTCGCTATGTTTGTGGCAGCGACAGCGGCAATGTCTATGATCTATGAAGCGTCTCGCAACGCGGCTGAGGACGACCCAGACTTTGGCAATGCCCTTGACCAGATGAACGTGCGAGGTATCAATGGTTTTCCGATCGAGATGGGCGAAAATAAATGGGGCATCATCCCGTGGGGTTACGGCATACCACAGTTGTCGTGGGCGTTGGCGGTGATGGGCAGTAGGGTTCGCCGCGGGCTGGCGACCGAACAGCAGGCTATCAGTGAGGTTTTGCATAGCTTCAGTTGGCAGGTCAGCCCGATCAACTTGCCTCAAGCTACAGGCCAGCCGTTGAAGGACGCAGCCATGATGTTCACTCCGTTCATGTTTCAACCGATAATGCGCGTGAACATGAACCGGAACGCTTTCGGCGGCCAGATTGTATACGCGAATCCGAATGATGGCGACCCAATGTATGAGAAAGGTCGACGGGGGACTGAGCAGGCATATAAGAACTTGGCAAAGAAGGTTTATGATGTCACAGGTGGCACTGTAGACTATGCGCCTGAGCAGCTTAAAGAGCTTGTAAATGGGTATATGGTCGGGCCGCTCCGCACTATACCAAAAGTTTTCTTCTCAGAGCCTGGCCGTGAAGGTAGGCCACTGTCTGCGACAGAAGATATGAGTGCGTTCTGGGCCGCTGTCGGTGTGCCACAATTATATAAATACTCCAACCGAGCAAAAGAACAAGCGTTTTATAGCCGGATGGCAATGGACAAAGACAAAAAACGAGTCCAAACATATAACGCAAAAATGCAGCAGCTTTCGAGCGCGGCATCTAAACGCATTCGGGCGCATGGATTTACAACTGACACTGATGGTATACTGGAAGATATGTACGACAAGCGTCTTGAGATCATGCGAGAGTATATGCAGAAAAGCGGCGGAGATTATCTAATGGAGGTGCCAGATGAGATGTGACAACGGGCCAATTGTCAGGGTAGATCGCAGCATAATAAAAACCTGCATCCGTCTCCGCGCCCCTACATGTACTGATGCTACGGTCACCAACATAAAAGGTGTTCGTATATCGAAAGCAGAACACGCTTGCACTCCGCCCACACAAGACCATGAACTGGTGTGGAACGGCTGTTGCTATGAGGCTGCAAGGAGATGCGAGTGCCGTAGGCCAGTAGTGCTTTGGTACAGTAAGCATGATGTGGATCACGAAGGCAGGGTGTGCTTCTATTGGGACGAGCTACTCTATCAACAACCACCTGGTCGGTATGTGGCAATAGTTATAGACTGTTTTAACAATGAGATCAGTAGGTTTCAGATTGAGCTTGGCGTACAAGCCCCAATTATCGACCAAGTGAACAATGAGACGGCGACGCCGTGTGGAGAAAATGATGGCTGTTAATACTGTTGCGAGATTTGAATCATTCTTGACTGCGCCGATGACTGCATCGGATACACAGATAGCGCTCCCTGCGGAGATTACGAACCTTCTAAACACCCAGCTTGGTGTCAACGACCATACCTACTTGAATATCTCAGACGCACTTGGGATTGAAACGGTGAAGTATGGTAAGGTGAATGGTTTGGTGTATGTAACACGTGGTCAAGATAAAACTGTTGCTCGTGCATGGCCGAAAGGAGCATGTGTCGAGAACTTCCCTACGTCCGCATTGATGCGTGACATGATTTGTTTGTTGTGTGATAACTGTAACTGCTAAGGAGGGCACATGCCTAAAGCAAGAGGGTTTCAAAACGTGGCCAAAGAGATTGCCAAGAAACAGAATATCTCAAAAGAAAGAGCTTCAGCAATACTTGCTGAGTCATCGCGTAATGCTTCAGAAGCGGCGAAACGGAGAAATCCACGGCTGCGCAGAGTTAAAGGATCGTAATATGGAAACTATTAAAAAAGTATTTGGCGTTATTGGTAGCGGCATCAAAGCTGGTGCTATCTGGGTTTGGAATCTTAACTGGTCGCGTATGACATGGTTGTGGGCGTTGCCGGTTATAGCAATTGTCCTTAGTTGTCTGTTGAGTGGGTGTAAAGAAACACTCATTCGTTTAGTTAATTTTATCTGGCTCGGCATCGGTGTCTTGTTAGCTTGGCTTGTCACTGGCGCAGCGTTTAATAGTAAGCGCGGAGCGGGAGTTGAGCGAATTAAGAAGGCGATGGAAGACGCAACGGGCGCAGGTCTGCTTATCCTTAGCCGGAGCATTGTGTTTGCTGTGTTAGTACTTGTCTTCGTTGGTATCGCGTATGTCGGTCGGTAAAGCTCTTTGGTGGAAGGGTGTAGCGTTATGTCTTTTCGTTCCTGTTGTGGGTGTTGCTGCACCTTTTCCACCGCCCGCTTGGGCACCGTACATCGACATGCTTATCATCGAGCAACGTCAAACGTGGCCAGACCATCCTGCTCCTACGGTACTGGCGTCACTTATCGAGACGGAGAGCAACTGGAACCCTGCCGCACGACGCAAAACCTCTACAGAGGAAGGTGCTGGTCTGGGCCAATTAACCCGAACGTGGAGAGCAGACGGTGCTGTTCGCTTCGACACCCTTAGCGACCTGACGACCAAGTTCCCGACGCTTGCGCCTCTCTCATGGCAGAACGTGTACCAACGACCAGACCTTCAGATCAAGGCCATTGTGCTCATGAGCAAAGACTGCTATCAGAGGATGATTGTTGACCCGCCAAGTGGTTTCGAAAACCGACTGGCGTTCTGTACAGCGGCCTATAACGGCGGTGAAGCAGGGGTTCGGCAAGAGCGACAACTATGCAAGATAACGACAGAGTGCAACCCGAACGCATGGTTTGGGCATGTCGAAAAGACTTGTATGAAGTCTCAAGCTATAGTGCCAGGAACGAAACGGACATTTTGCCAAGTCAATCGAGACCATGCCAGAAGCGTGATGATCGACAAGCGAGCAAAATATATCCCGCTGTTTGTGGTAGAGGAGGTGATCGAAGATGTGGTTCTTGAAATTGTGGACGTGGATACCGAGCAAATGGAAACTACCAGTAGCCCTCCTCAGTCTTGGTATACTCGTCTTTGGCAGTGGCTATTCAGGGTGGAAGCTCAATAACTGGTGGAACTCTAGCAAAGAGCTAACACGGCTAGAGAAAATAATTAAAGACCAGAAAGACCTATACGAAAAAGAACTTACCAGACAAGCAGAGAATGAGCGAGAGGTAATTAAGTATGTGGATCGTGTTCAATACATTCAAGGGAAAGAACGTGTCGTTGAGAAAGAGATTATCAAGTACGTCGTGTCTGATTCTCTTTGCGAGTCTCTTCCTGGGGCTTTCAGGCTGTGCCACGACATGTCCGCCGTGTCCATCGGTTCCACATGTGCCCCTACAGTTGATGGTTCCGCCCCCAGAGTTGAACTCGCTACCGCTGCCAGCACCATCAACGCCAACTACTCCAAATGCCATCAAATGAGAGAGCAGATTTTAGCATTGCAAGCATGGACTTGTAGAGACGGCTTAGTGAAGCCGGAAGATTACGACAAATATTGTAGGTAACCAAAGAGAAAATGCCCCCACCGGGGGCATTTTTAAATCTGGTCGGAGTGAAAGGATTTGAACCTCCGGCCACCCGCTCCCAAAGCGGGCGCTCTACCAGACTGAGCTACACTCCGAAAAATACCCGTGGCCGGAGCCACGGGAAACCACCGAGGAAACAGTGGGAAAGTAATATATTATCATAGTGCCTATATAGTATCAAAGTCTATTTAACGGCTTGTTGTGGTTTTGTATACTCGTATAACTGGTGGATTCTATTACTAACGGAAACACATGTGCCGTCAACCCAGAAAATGTCAATGCCTAAAAACCTATCTGGGCTACCTTTGCCTACGTCTTTAGGGGGCCGCAAAACATTTTCTGGGCATTCTGGACGTAAGTCTCGACCCAAAAATAAAACCTTTGGGTGTTGTCCGGTCAGGTCTTTGTACTCTTCGATCATACTTATAATCTTTTCAACACAATTCATGTCATCAACTCCCAATCATTTGCCAGCACATCCGACATATAAACTATGGGCGTCGGCATTCGCATACCGGCAGAGGGGATCGTCACAAACAGTTCCTTGCCGTCTCTAAGCTCGATATACATGCCGCTCTCGAATGTTGGCCGCCGTACCTTCTGACCTGCTTGAAGCATCTGTAACGCCCACCCAAAATTATTTGGTGGTTTCGCAGCGTCTGGCATCTCAATCGGCAGGCTAGTTGACATTTTGTTTCTCCTCTATAAGCTCCCAGTCGTTGGCAAAGACATGACACTCTGGTATTAGATCGACCATACACATGTACCCTTTGCGATGCAGCACCAACACAGCGTCTTGCATTTCATACCACATATCATCACGTTTCCAATACGCCCGCCGAACCTTTTGTCCGCTCCAAAGATACCGCAACGCCCATGTAAAATCGAACTTGGACATTGGTTCGCCGCAAGCTGTATCAACTATCTTTTGCGTCCGTTCCATATCTACTTCTCCTTTGGTTTCGCAATAAACCCCATTAGCGGGTTAATATGCCATGCTGGCTCTAGCCAATCTGGCGGTGGGGTAGTGACCCACTCTGGCTTTACGATAATCTCTCCCATGAGTTTATAGCCTAGAAGGATACGTAGGCAATACTTGGACTCACCCCACTGATGAACGAGATAAAACATCGGGGCTACCTGGCCATCGTCGAAAATAACATAGCGTCTCAGTACACCCGACTGCCCATACTTGCTTGGCCAATGGATCATTGCTTCACGATTGTTTGTGTACGGATCACCGCTGTCCACTACTTGGTACGTTCTGCCTTTGACAACAACGCCACCATAACGCATGGAGAAATTAAAGCAGGCATTACGGATAGCAAACCACTGGAACCGAGGCCACCAAGCAGCATGTGTTCCATTCGGATAGTGGCAAGTACGCCAACCCTCGTCACTATCTCCATCCTTATCGTTGCTCCATAACCAAGCCCATGACGGCAAATGCGTATCTTCTTTGCGCATGAATAAAACCGCCAAAGCGACCACAGGGATACCGATAATAGTCATTGGCAACACTGCTAACCAGTGGAAAAAACTCCTAGCGTACCCACAAAAAATTCTCCACCTTGTCATGGTGTCTCCTTAAACAGTTTTAGTTCTGTAGCTACATCATACTTAATGGCTTTGTGGATATTATCTATTCGTTCCTGTTCTTGTTTCATCAAGTGCTTCGCGTAGGCTTCAGATGTTTCTTTATCTTTGCACCATACAAATGCTGGCTCACCGTAAAAGGTTCCGACGTTACAAAGATCAGAAAGTAGAATTGTTTGGCTATCGTTCATTTCCGCCTACATGCGCCGCCGCTACACTCTTCCTTATATCGTGCGACCATAATTTTCGCTTGGTGGATAGCGTCTTCAAGTGGATGATGCCGCTGTAAATTTGGCGGCACGTCTACAAGAAACTCACGATTTGCTATCTCGGTGCGATAGCATCGGTTGTTTATAGGAATCCACGGAACCGGTATGCCCATCGTATCGTACGCAGCCTCTAAAATAACATTATCAAACCCAGCCCCATTTCCCCACACGTATAGTTGCTTCACATTTTCATCGGCTAACATCATTTCTTTTCCAATATAGTGATGAAAATCAAGGAGTGTACTATACAGAGACTCGCCGTCGTGTTCGCAATTAAGTCCAAACGCTTCGTCTCTCACCTCTACAGGTTGCTCCATCCACCACCGTAATGTAGCTTGACTTACCGTTCGCCCTTTCGCCAACTGCCCATCAATGTCAATTGGCCCAGAGTAATAACTATCTCCAAGCCCAAGATCATAATCGAAGAACACTGCGCCAATCGAAAGCACAACTGCCGACGGTCGCGTGTCAAGGGTCTCAATATCAATCATTAAATTTTTCATAGCGATTTATATCCTTTTCGGTCGATGAGCTGTAGCTGACACACACCACCAGAGTTCAAATCATACTTACACGCTGCGGCGATACCACTGCACACCATAACCTTGAGTTTTTCATGCTCAAAATCTGATCCATCCCACTTTTCTTTGTAGCATTCCCACTCTCTCTGACAACTATACATAGCTCCAAGTGCATAGGCCGCCCCCGACCCAATAGCAAATGGTTCCACTTCGACCACTTGTGCAACTGCCCCATCCCAATACGTAAGTACTACTCCGTCGTAGGGGTGTGCGAGAATAAAGTCACAAGGGTTTTCGTTCTTCTTTTCTGTATTAAGAAACGATCTAACATATTGGCTGGCAGTAGTCGCAATCTGCTTAAGAGAATCCTTTTTATATAGTTCTTGCCCCTCAACATATCGTCTGATTGACTGTCGAACCCTATCTATTGCGACTAATGACCCAGCGGCAGCCATCCATACCGGCCCAACCTGTTCAATCTTTGGGGCGTGTATAAACGGAAGCATATCATTATTTGTAGAACACCGCTGATCTGACCCGAGAACAATAAAATCTCGATGGGCAATACCTGCTATCGTAGTCATTTACTCTCTCCTATTTCTGGCGCTACGGCCCCCGCCGCGCCTTCAAGGGTATGGTGCATGAAACACTTAAGACTTTCGATATCACGGCTCATCTTATCCTGCTGCCGCCCAATATCATTGCTTCTCATTTGGTTCTTTTCATAACATGCGGCTAACCGTAACTCGAGTCTTGGCTCAAGACGATTCACTAAATCTTCCATATCAATGTCTGCGCTACTAGGATCAAATAATTGTTTGAACTCACGTACTGATAACTTAATCTTCATTTTCTATCCCCTCTCCAGGTTCTTTGATTAACATACCCGCCATATTTTTTGGCGTAGAAACTACAACACAGTCTGTTCTGCCGATGGTCATCGCAACTAATTCTTTCACCCCACGCCCAAGATCAACGTTGCTTCGAGCACGTAACAGCACACCAGCGGTTTCGAAGGCTTTGATTGTTTCATCGAAACTCATCCCATTCTGCCTACACCATTCCCGTAACGCAGAGCGCAAGATGTATGCGCGGTTTTTCTCTACTTCATATCGTACTTTCACCTGAGCGCCAGCGGATGGCAGCTTCAACACAGTGACCGGTGCCAGCAACGGATCGCCGTCTTTAGTAGCGGTAACTGCCTTGCCAACCGCTACTGTGCCAGGTGCCATCGCGGCAAGAATATCTCCGAGAACAGACGAAGGATTAACTTTACTATCTCGCATTGTCTTGCGGCTGCGCGGAACTATCGTCGCCAATACCCACTCTTCGATACGGCCAACGTCATAGGTGTGCAGACCAATAGCCTTCGACAACCGTGCGCCAACAAAGATAGCGGACAGCGCGGACAACCAAAACCGTTCTGCTTGTGTGCCTTTAACTAGTTGCGCAAGACGCATGTATTCTTTCTCAAGGATACTTTTCAACTGGTGCTGATTCATCACTAGTGCTTTAGCAAACTCGATTCCGGCCACACCATAGTTCTCGTTGACCAGATCAAGTTTTTCTTTCGTTCTGATCCAATCTTGGTTGCCTGCCTCAATGTTAAGGTCTGGCACATCAATCTCAAGCAAGCGAGTAATACGACTTGTGCCATCACCAGCGCGTTCCGCTTGCGCTACTTTGTCTCGTATCGCTTTATTGGATGACGACAAGATCAAAGTGCGCCAGTCCCCACTACTCTGTATGCTTCCGTCGCCACGTCCTCGTCTACGTTCGTTACCGCCTTCGATACTTAACAAGATAGAGCCGACCTTTTCTGCTGGCAATTCGGTTATTTCTTCAACGATGGCGGGCAAACTATGCAGTTGAACGAACGTGGTCATCATCGACGTATACGTGTCGCCCGAATCTGAGCCGACGTTATGGAGCATGAACTTATCTGGGTTCCCCCATACCGACGCCGCTACCTTCTGACATGCACTCTTACCCTGGCCAGACGCAGGATTATACAAGTTAATCATTAGCCCACGATGGGCGGTGAACTTCATCAGCGGGGCACCAAACGCAGTCAACGCGCCGAACGCAAAGTGTTCCATCCCTGGCGCAGCAAAAACATTAAAGGCGTCTTTCCACTTTTCAAGGTCGCCGACTTGGTGTATCGACTTAATAATTTCTGAGAAACCTACTTTCTTCGCAACGTGTGCTGGCGTTTCAACAAGCTGCCCATTGTCTAGTCGGAAGAGCCGCTTGCCCACCAAAAAAGTGTTGTCTTCGCTCCAACCAAAATGCTCGTAGGCTTGGAACTCAGGGTGTGTTGCTTTTACTTGCGCGATGTATGCTCTCATATATGTAGCCATTACTGTGTAGTGCGTTTGATCGACAATGTTGACACCGGCAGTCCCCAACTCTTTAATTAACGAACCTTGATCATGAAAAATTGCACCTGCAATCATCACAGTATTGCGCTTACCTTTAGCGTCAATAACTTCCACCCAATAATACTGCTCCTTATTACCAAGCGTATTGATCTCATAGGTGATGGCAACCGGTATGACCGCTTGCGGACAAATATATGTGCTCTTCTGTTCCCATGTCTCGACACCGCCAACATCCTTTTTCACATTCTGTAGATACACTACACCAACAGGCTGTTCTGCGGTAGCTTGCTGCGGCGTCACGCAGATAAATTTGCGGTGTGAAATAGCATCTGTTACTATCGTTGGCGTTTTCGTTTCTGTTGGAAAAAGAAATTCCGTACCTGCAAGCTGTATCGGTACTTGCGTTGGTATAGTCGTCTCCACCACGGCTGCGTGGGTAGTTGCTGAGTTCTCCAACGCCGACGGTTGTGCATGTAAAACGTGTCCAGCGACCCCGAGCGTAATAGGCGACGATATTCTTCCAAGCGACGCGCATCCGACGCAGAGCTCAGGAACGAGGGAGGAAAATGTCGAACATAGCATCGGCATTCCTTCGCCCTGTTGTTGAGCAAGCGTATTGAGCTTCTGTTCGGTCTTTGTATAGTCATATTGTGTCTCGTCAAGTTTCGATAACTCATGGCACCACTCCCGACCATCTTCGCAGAGGCGTATAACCGACAGCATGCCCCGCCATACGGGTTCGGAACCAAATGGAGCCTTGCGAATCTGCTTGCAGCCTTTGTAGATCAACTCCGCGTTCTTTGGTTGTGGTGGGAACGTTGTCACAGGTAGCAACGGGAAGTCAGCTACATCTGCTGGTGGTGTATCAAGCAACGTTGTCTTTGGTGCATTCGGCCTTGCTTCATAAGATGCTACTAAATACGTAAACAACTCCTCGTCAGTCTGCTCATCATGGTCTTCCAAGATCGCTTTGACTTCACGCGGATAGTTCGGGTCTTTGTAGTTAAACGTACCGACCGGACGCAGCACTCGAGCAGCATCAGTTGTACACTGTGGGTCGGTCTTTAAGCCATACGATATAGCTATACGCTTAAGTATTTCCGCCTTTGGCCTCCACTCCTCTAGTGTGTACTCATGCTCCAACGGCCAGTAGAGATGGAACCCGTTCCCGCTATTGACAATTATCGGCGTGGGCAACTTAGCATCGGTCAAGAACTCAATAATTGCGTCTCGTGCTTCTTCGCGTGTCTGATAATCCTTCAGCTTCGTGCTAACGTCAACGTCAAGCCACAAGCAACGAAGCATGTCTACGTTCGCTTGTGTACGCCGAAAGTAAGTCCCTTTATTGTCAGTCGTTTCTTTCTCTTTGAACGACCCCATCGCCATCCATACATCCGCACGCATTGTCGAGACATTTTGCACAGCCTTTGTTAAATCTTCGAGCGTAGCATACGGATCGTTTTGAAATGTCTCCGCACCATCTCGCTTTCGGATTCTCCGGCGCGACGCGCAGTACCACCCTGACGATGGTAGTATTTTTCGGAGAAATGTCAGAGTGTTCATAGTAGCCCAACGTAGCCATAACAAGAGGTGGGGAAGGGAGGGCGGCGGCTACGACCGCCCTCCCCAAACAAGGAGCTACCCTGTTTGCCCATTAAGCATCAAACGCTGCGCCAGCTAGAGCTTTCAACTTGTCTTCTACATTAGTTGCGCCAGGGGTTGCTGGCCTTGCTGATGCAGTAATTGGTGACGACACAGGCGGAGCAACAGGGGGTGCAGAAGATGCGGCGGGCACGTCTTTCCATTTTCCCGTTTTTAGCTCCGCCGTTACAGCCGTCAGCACTGCTTTATCTACCCCTCGCAATATCCGCCACGTCCCATTAGCATTCTTGTTACGAGATGATGAGTGGATACGAGCATCCCACGGCATGCCTTCTACGTCAAGCTCTCCTTTTGCGGCACTTGGAATTGCTGGTGCCGGTGCTGGTGTCGCAGCCACCGCAGGGTATGACTCGGTGATATACTTCTCAACCATCTGGTCAGTCACCTGCGGGTTCTCTGCCCACTCCCGAACGTTATCGGGGATACGAGCGTCTGCAAGCCAGCGTTCGACTTTCTCTTCAAAACTCTCTGCTGACGTCAGGGGAGCTACTTGCGCTACCGGAGGTGGCGGAGGGGCTACAGGCTCCGTAAACGACGGAGCAATGGCAGCTACAGACGCGGGGGCAGGCTGGACAGGCACCGGAGCGGGCTGCGTTGCTTGTGGAATCGCTGGCGTAGCCGGAAGAGTGGTTTGCGTTGGTGCTGGCGCATCTTTGTTCCGGTCGTCCATTGCCGATGCTACTGACATCTCGATCAGGTCAGTTACCGCTTTGCTCTTAGCCAAGTCACGAATCTTCATCAGGAATTGCGGAGGCACGTAGCCAACAGGCTGGAATCTAAGCGCCGGAGTGCTGCTATTCGGCGCGAATGACAGCCTGGTCACAACCGTCAGCGGCGAGACGCCGTTCGGCGCATCTTGTCTTGGCTGTGCCAAGAACTGTGTATAGCTAAGATGGTCTTTCGCCTTTGCTCTGCGGAGCGGGAAGATGTTGTTAGCCATATCTGATTGGTCAGCGAATAGTCCTTGTCCAGACACATCAAGCACAAAGGGCGTCAGCGATGGGTCGGCAGCCAACGCGACAACCAGCCGTTGGCGATACTGACAGCCTTTATAATCGCCGCCACCATGAGCACTGCCCCTAGTGTTTTTGTAGCACTGTTGGCACGATGGTGTATGTGACTGAGGATTCGCAACATCGCAAGGCCGTTGCTCCAATGGCGCATCTGGTGTATTGCCATCCGCCGACCAGCATTGCGGGCGCGTCTTCTGACCTTCTACATACGGCGTGTCTCCAAACCACAGGCGGCCAACATTCGGTGCCCACCCAAGAATAATTACATCAAGCGTAAATGCGTTAACCAGTACTTCAGGCTCGCCAGCTTTGACGATGCGGAACCGAGAATTCTTTGTCCCGATCCTATTAAACATTACTCCTTCGGATGCGAATTGCGGAAGCTCATTATTCATCTGAGCAATCAGCGCCATTTGCTTTGCGTCCATCGGCGCGCCGAATGGGATAATAGCCATCATTTGGTTTGGAGACATGTCAGGCTCTCCACTTTGGTTATAGACAGTGTTCATTGTTTAGCTCCTTGTTTACTTGTTGGTACGTCTTACTTGGATCGAATGTTTCGGAGTGACGTTAATCCCTGGAGGGAGATTCACATGCGGCACTCCTTCCTCATCAATAATTGGGTTCTCCAGGAACGTTACTATCGGCTCTTTCGACACTCGTTTGTGAAGCATCGAGAAAACTTCAAGATGGTATTCACCAGCGGCCTCTTTTCTCTTTGCCTCTTGATACATGTACTCCCAGAACCGCGGCCAGTCAGCACATCCGATGTTGAAGTCTGGCTTGCGCGTGACTGTACCGAGGTCAGTACGGAAGTTCTTTAAGTCCTCTTGCCCCATCTGCACGTTAAGCGCATCCGAGACAATAGAAATAACTTTCTCAAATTTTGACGCTATCTCTGCCGCTTCGTCCTTAGCATCTCGTGCTTCAAGATATAAGGCGACAAGCTCTTGCTTTGAGATTCCTTCGAGATTTGTTTTGCCGTCGAGCAACGCCTCAAAGAATACATGATACTGTTCGTTCATGGCCGTTTCCTCAGTTAGTGATCTTAACGGGGATTTTATAATCCCTCTGCCTTAACTATACCACACTCTTTAATTTTCGTTCTTTGATCCATGTCAAAATTCCTCCATGACAAGTTGTTCAAATTGCTTCACCGTCATCTCATTGACATCAGCCCCTTCCTTTATCTTGGCAAACCCATGCCGTTCGAACGGGGAAGAGAGTAGGTGTACAATAGCTGGCGACTTAGATTTCTGAACCGATGAGTTAATACGTTCGATCGCTTGTTGGTACAAGAATGCGCCAGACTGCGGCGGCCCCCAGAACACAATGGTGTCTGCAATCGCCAGCTCCAACCCATATGCTGTAGTCTTTACATGCGCTATTAAAATTTGTGGGGTGGCGCTATGTTGGAACGCATTAAAAATCCTGTCCCTTTTGTGGCCAGTGACTGTGCCATCAACACGGGCAACAGTGTACTTCTTTTTCAATAGTGCATCTTCTAGCAACCGCATTGGCGCTTTATACGGCACAAAAATAATAACTTTCGATTCACTTGCTGCGATACACTGCTCTTCCAGCACCTTCAAACGTGGGGCGATGTCCAAGTACACGGGGTTCGTGTCGTCTGCGTTCACCGCGCCAGAACAAATCTGTCTGATTTTCAATGCTCGTATGGCCGCCGTATCCGCAGTAATTTTTCCTTGCTGCACTTGCGCTATTGAGTCTCGTTTAATTTCTTCGTACAACTTGCGTTGTTCTTTCGATAGCTCTGCCTCATACGTGAGAAGTTGCAGTTGTGGAAGATCAAATACATCAGCTTTCGCATACCGAATCGCTGGAGCCATTGCTTTGCTCACGTAAATATCCGCGTTCGGTCTTGGCTTATACTGCTTAAACGCGGGGTTCCCATACTGATACATGGTCAAGTCGCGCCACGCTGTTTTATACTTGGGGACATTCTCTGGCTTGGTAAGTTTTACTTGGCCATAAATGTCCAACGGATCACCAGGAGTTCCGGTCATTTGCACAACGTACTCACATGGGCGAACAATTTCTTCCGTAGCTTTCCACAAGTCTGTAGTGTGGTTTGCGTAGTCTCTACTCTCATCCAAGATAATCGCGTTGATACGGCCAGATTTTGTAGCAGTGACAAGCTCGTTCTTAATCACCTTGAGACCGTCAGGGTTGATTACAAACACATCATAATTCATAGACAATAGCTTCTGTCTCGTTGCCTTGTCGCCACGAAGAATAGCAACGCTTTTATTGATAAAGAGACTGTTCCACGCCGACGCCCACACAGAATGCAAGCATGAGTTCGGCGCGACAATCAGAATGCCTTTGACTAGCTTCTCCTCAATCAAATAGCCAAGCGCCCAAATCGCACTATTTGTCTTTCCCATACGTGGTGGGTGCAGCACAAAGCATCGAGGGTTTACTGTAATAAACGCAGCGGTCTTGTCTTGATGCTTCCAGGGCGGGCTAATACCATCTTTCAACGGCTTGTTTTCATAGTACCACCAGTAAGGCTCAAGCCCTTCAATATTCATACCGATGTTTTGCAGCAGCCTAATTACAGTTGTTGTATGGGGCGCGAACAACAGCGGCACCCCATCATGAGCTATCACCATAGACTCAGGGATCATCTTTTGCATCGCTATAGGGTCACGCACCTTGAGCACAAGGCAACGTTTTTCAGGGATTACAAAGGCCATTATAAATACCTGTAAAACGACGGGGCGTCCGCAAGCCGTGCTTCTAAATGGTCTATAGCTAAATTAAAAAAAGCGTCTCTAAATACTTCTAAGTTAGAAAAAGCGTCTCTAAATACTTCTAAGTTATCAGCATCTACTACAATTGCAATTGCCCGCGCTCGATCACAACGACGTAACCAGCATTTCTGTAGTTCTGTTGGCATGTCTTTTTCTGTTGCTTTCGTCTCGATAAATAACGCCAGACCACAAGGCATGACCCCAACAAAATCACTTACGCCAGCCTTGCCAAGCCCAGTGTTCACAGGCATGAAATATACTATGCCTAACTCGTCAAGAACCTTCTTGACTTGTTTCTTCACTTTGCCTTCTGGTGTTGTCGACATTTATGTGCCACCGTCCTTTCATAAATCCTAATGGGTCGTCCCACATTTGTTTTAACCGTTGATATGTTGCTTCTGCTTCCGCCTCGTACAAGCGGTCTAACATTTCATCTATCTCATGGGGCATTTTCTTTTATCTTCCGTTGGTCTTCCCAAACTTTACGTAGCCTCTTCGCTTCTTTCAGTTCTCTATGTCTCATACCCGCGGAGTCTTTATGCTGTAGCCACATCTGAAGATCGGCCATTTCTTCTTCGAGTTTGGCAACTCGTGCCATCAGTCCTTTGATCAGTCCTTTGTCCTCATCCATTTTCTTCCCCTCTCTTCGGTTTCCAGAACGGACATACTTTATTCGGGCACCACCCACGACACAAGCCGTTCGGATTCGGCGGGTACTTCTCTTCAATCTGCGCTAATTTGTATCGTGCGAACTCTTGCCGCAACTGGTGGAACCGTCGCTCAGTTACTTCACTACCACGAACATGTTTGCCATCAATCAGCTCGTTGTGTTGCACGAACACGAAGGCAGTTTTTACTGTTTTTACTTCTGGATAGTTAGCCATGAGGATGAATGAAGCCAAGTCTAATTGTTGTGGGTTCTCCTTCACCTTCCCGAACTTCCAGTCAATTACGATAGCCTCGGCATCACGGATAATCACCACGTCAAATTTCCCATGCACCCATTTACGATCCCACTCATTATATAGACACGGCTGCTCATTAGCGTCAAGCGCCATGCCTGCTTCAACTAGCACTGTAGCAGGATGTTTGCCTATTTCCTTGACTGTCTCCATTAACGCCGTCACATACTGGAATTCAGAAGGGAGCTCTTTCTTCCCTAACAACCCCAACTCAATAGCCTTGTGGCCTCGGTTCCCAAAGCGTAATGCCTCCGTCTCTTCCTCGACAACACTCTTCTCGATGTATTTCTTCTGAAACCAAAGAGGGCATGTCTGGAAGAGGCTTAATGATGTGTGTGATACTGGGATCAATTTACGCCTCTCTTTCGTAGATGCTAATAACGGGTAAAACAATAATGGTGTTGCAAAGAAGTCTCTACGTTTCATAACTTTTCAAATACCAAAAAATATGAATGAAAAATCCGTGCGTGTTTTTGTTTCTTTGGAACCGTCTGAGTTTTAGTAGGTGGTATAGGCATACGATTTTTCGCAACGAGAATAAACAAGTCTTTCAATCTAAAGCCTCTATCCTCTGCCCACCGAATCACGTTCACATGTGTACAGTGCATCTTGTGGTTGTGGATAATATCTTGACACTTGAAAACCAAAACCCCCTTGCGACACAATACCCTGTGACACTCATCTAATGTATCTTGGTAGTGCTTTTTCAACTCTTCGTATGTATAGTACCCGCCAAACCGTGACGCCATTATGTGTTTGCCATCTGCATGGTTTCTAGCATTCTTCACGTAAGTAAGAAATGGCGGATCAAACATTACGCTGGTAAACGTCTCATTAGCGATTGGAAGTGTAGTAGAGCAGGCTTTTACAATGCCTTCGCATTGTGGATCAATATCAAAACGATATGACGGTTCCCATCCAAAGTCTTTATAAAGCCCACCATTGCCGTAAGTTATGTCTGCAACGATATTATCATTACAGTGTAGGGACAATAATCCGCGCAGCAGTTCGCTTTGGTTTTCGTATATACTTTTAATCATATTGCAATTCTCCGCAGGCGACTAAGATCATCATAGAATCGACCCGAAGATAAAGAACATCAACAAGGTGACAACGGCACATATACTGCCCCACAACCACAACCCAGCGAAAAAACATGTTAACGAAAGCAGAGCTGCCGAAACAGCGCCGCAAAATAAAATCGCAAATACTACAAGGTATAGCCCACGTCGCCAATTAAAGTTGTTCATAACACCCTCTCACTCTTTCCGTAACTTTGGCCGGCCTCGACTTCGCAGGCAAGTGGTAGTCCTTGCGCCCATTCTGGCGCTGTCACCATGCAGTCGTGCATGTATTGCGCGGCTACCATCTTCTCGGCTTCGTCACAAATAGTCCACCATTCATCGTGTACATTCATCCTGATAGGATACCGCTTGTTGATTAGCCTTGCTTGAAACTTAAGCAACGAAAACGATACCGCTTGGATTAAATTCTCTGTCAACCGCCCACCATAGATAGCTGTTTTCTTTTTCTGCTTGCCTTCGGCGCGGTCATAAACAAATGCATCTTTCTCTTGACCGTCAACAGTGATTGTATCTTGCCGGAGATTATAATAGTTAAGCCACAGCCCGTCAGGCAACATGATACCTGGTACGACCTCGTGCGTATCCCAGGGGCGACGGTCGCCATCATAGTAAAACATCTGTCCGCTTGCGCCACCGAACCAGCCCTGGCCACCCTGCATCATGTGCACTAAGATGTCTCCGCACATGTTCCATAACGCCACTACTAATGGATGTGTCTGCCGATAGGTATTAACACCTAGTTCTGCCTGCTCTTCGGTGAGGGCAACGCCGTAAGTGTTAAGTGCGGCAGACTTAAACTTTTTCTTGCCCATCTGATACCCGCACCCAAGTACAGTCGCTTTGCCTGTTGCCCGCATCCATTTGCCTTGTTCGTCGCCTGCTTTGTTTAGGCGAAGAATCTCATCCGCTGGCACGTTAAACATATACGAAGCCATCACGGAATAAGGGTCTAACTTCTGCCGGAAAATCTCTAAAGCGCTCTCTTGTCGCGCCACGTAGTTGAGCATTCGACATTCGATCTGCGATGAGTCAGCAGACAAAATAATCTTGCCTTCCGGCACTTTGATCGCGTCTCGTAACGCTGTGCTCTGCCCTTTGATTCTGCCAGAGGGAAGATTTTGAAGGTTTATTTTATCACTACCCCCAAGCCTATGCGTATGCGCACCAGAGACACGCAACGGAATCCCTATCGGGTTATAATGAGACAATGCTATGAACCGCTCTAAGCGGCTCTCTTCAATGGTTGACTTAACTCCTAGCCTCGCACTTGCTAACGCCGCCACTGCCTCGTTGTTCGATTCGGTAAGTTCTCTCATCCCCTCGTCAGTCTTAGCAAACGCGACCGCAATCTTCTGAGTCTTAGCCGAACGCTTAGTCGGGATTTCAAACTCCGTTCCTCCTGGAAGTGACTTAAGATAGTTTTGATACGCGCTCTCATCAGCAAAATATTCTAAAGGCAAATGTCCACCATAACACTCAAGAATCTGCGTGAACTTATCATTCGACATCAGTGTAGCTTTCAACGTGTCTTCATCGCCGACAACGCCAATTGCGTTCATCGCTTCCTGCAATACTTTTTGCTTCTTTGCACGTACTCGTTCAAGGTCTTGTTGTAATAACACCCCGTCAAAAATAAACTGCCGATCAATGAACATTTTTACAACACGATCCTGCCACCACAACTCAGCTTCTGGAATCTTTGGAAAGAAATAATCAAACAGCGCTTTGCAAATTACTGTATCAGTAACACAATACCTACCGTAGGCCGCAAGCTCTTCCGGCGAAAAGTCTTGCCGCCGTTTGCCAAACGCCTTGATAACCTCGTCGCCTTTGAGCGGGGTGTTCCAACCAAGTCGCGCCATGAAGTCTCCACCAGCCATAAGACTAGCTCCTTCATAATGCGCTGCACCTGTACATTGCATCATCGCCATCGTATCAACATAGGCTCTAGGGCGACGCCCATAACGCCAGGCTAAAATAGCCCCATCAAATTTGACATTGTGTGAAACTAAAATAGCATTGTCCCACCATTCTTGTGGTGGCAGTGCGCTCATATCAGTATGCCATTGTGGGCACATGTCAAATACACCTATAGCGTAACCGATAACCTCGAACCGTGGATCGAGCACGTACTCTTGCGTTGTCATGTTAGACAGCGTGTAGTCACCGGCGTAATAGGTCTCAAAGTCAAGGAATACAGTTTTCATTTTCTATACTCCTTCGGGTCAAACTCGCCTTCCTCAGCGATCAGCGCGGCGAGATCAAGTGCAATGGCTCGGGCGAGTTGGTTTTTTTCAGTTGTTGAGGCTAGAAGCTGCTCTTTACCAAAAACAATGTGAAACAGATCGTGATAAATAGCGCGAAAGAAAGTCAGGTCATTTGCCTCCGCAATCGCCGTATGACAATATAAACAATAGCCACTTTCGATAAGTTGCGCAGCGCACCTAAATACGTTCGGGTTAAGCATTAGTTTCATGGAATTCTTCCATATATAAAACGTGCATGCGGTTAGTGTGTGCGGTTCACAAAACTGTAATGGTTTTTTCATCTTCGCAATTAGTTTACGGCATTCATGGCAAAATTTAGCTGTTTTAGTAACGCACTTAAATGGTGTTTTGCAACGTACACATTCTTTTTGATACATTTGATACCTCACCACCCCCACACGAACTTACATACATATGCAAAGATTGCGCACTTACCTATAAAGAAAAGTACACATATAAAATCGTGAATCGCGTCATGTATAAGGTTATTAAAGTTCATTTAGTCACCTCAATATTTGTCAGCCGCCTCTATCGAATCTTTTGTTGCTTTGATGAGCGCCTTAGCGTGGGCTTTGGCAGCTTCTTCTGTTCGGTGGTACATGCCATTTTCTATATCTATATCGTGAATACGCTCATAAACATAATTCTGAATTGAAACCGCCGTCCCACCTCTAGAAAGTATCGGAGTATAAAAATGTCCACCATGCTCCGGAATATCCATCAGCGGCATCGGCACTTCAATACCTGCGATGGTCATTGTGCGCGGCGCTTCTGGCTTACGACGGTAATCGTGCAAATCATACCACATCGGTGAGCCACTACAGTCCAACCACTGGTGTTCTTTAGCTCTGTACTCCCACCGCCTCCACGGCTTATCCGTCTCGGCAGCATCGTTCGCATACAGCGCCATCAAGTGTGCGTGTTTGTGTGCTGTCATACATTTTTCTCCTTTTCATTTACACATCTCGCTATGTCCACACTGTTTACATTTCCAACAACCACATATTTTACCTCTACCTGTTGGCGACATAGTTACAACTTCGCCACCTATAAAATCTGGCCTGCCACCTATCTCTTCCCGAATATACACGCCACGCTTCATGGTGCCCCCACACTCAGGACAAATGCCCGCATGATGCTGCTTAAGATAGTCAGGTTTAATGGTTGTATCCATTTAGTCTTCTGCCTCTTCATAACAGTCACGGCACTGGTAATTTTTATTGCGGTATTTCTTCCGGCCTTTGATGGGTTTCTTTTTTCGGCATACTGCGCAAACAAACTTATCAAACTCCACCCATTCTTTCATACTGCCCATCACCTCTTGGTGTGGATTAGGCGCATGTAATATACTAGGTTCTCGTTTAATGAGTTCGCTTTGTCGTTTTGCTTGTGTGTTCCTGGCGTAGTCCATCACATCCCATTCCTGTCTAGTTGTATCGCTTTTCGCCCGCGTCTATGTACAACCTCTTTGCCGTCGTTGTACGCATAGATATCTGTTAGCCACCGCTGGACGTACTCACATTCGATCAGGCGTAGCACACCAGTACCCGCCAACCTCGCTTTAAGTTCCTGCAACCCATCGCGCTTAGCTTCGTCTCTAGACTCCGCCGGTCTCCGACAATGGACAACGCCATCAGTGTCAAGCACTTCGAATTTGTAAAACATCTTTCACGACCGCTTTAATTACATCATCAGGCGTGTTCCCGATCTTGCTAAATAATGCTTTCGCAAAATCACGAGTAACTACCATATGTGTAGTGTTGCATTGCGGGCAGTAGAGCCACACCCTGCATCTATTTTTGCTGTCCACATGTTTCTGCGCCTTGTTGTCCCAAGTCAGGCCATAATCAATCTTGCTTGCCGCCATCTTTGCCCCATCGACAGGGCAGTAAAGCGAAACGAGGTTATGTTTCATCTCCACATCTCCTTTGGGGGGATAGCTGCTCCCCCCTTTAACTTACACTCAAGCCACTGACCATCGCGCCACAAAGCGCCCGTTTTTTCCCATAACCATATCCGTGCGAATCTTCATGCCTTGCTTTTTCAGATTTGATACAATAGTTGATGGCGACTTGATCCCTTTAGCTTTTGCCGCGTCACTTGTAACCCCACCACGTGCTTTCAACAAATCACGTAATACTTGCGTTTGTGTAGTGGCTTTAGGCACTGCTTTCTTTGCTGCTTTTTTCGCTGTCATATGCACTCCTCTATTAAGTCTGTTGCGTTTACTAATTTCACCACACTGCCATCTAATGCGCGTCTTTCCGCGCTGTCACCACTGAGTTCCCATGTCCTGGGCGTGTGGTTCGCCTCATGACCCAAAAGCTAATTACTCTTCGTCTATCATGTCCTCAGCCATCTGGTCACGCTCTTGATCAGCTCGAAACTCACGTGTTTCTACATCGCGCTCAAACTTCTCCCAACGTTCCCATTCATCTGCTTCGTGGTATGGCCATCCTTCAGGCATTGTAGTCTCCTATCCTCGGTGTAATTACTATGTCAATATCAATTGAAACAACTGCATCCTGTACGCTATTGTCAAATATAATCTTAGTAATGTCGTCTGCCGCATCTAACAACGCCTTATGTGCGTCTTGTTTCGTCATCGTTATCTGATAGTTCACGGTACTGCGTTTACCATACAACTTTTCTGCTAGTTTGTGTAGCATGATATCTCCTCGGTTGCGGTTTTATTATACGGCGGTGCTGCCAGCCACTGTTTGATCTACGTCAAACTTTTGTATTTTAGTATGGGTTCTTGCGCACTTGCGGCCATAAGTTATGGGCATGTAGTATTGCCACATCATCGCCATCAAACCATACCAAGTGTTGCTTGGCCTTACGTGCGATATGCGCGGCTTTTTCACGGTCAACATACGTACCCCGTGATGTCAAGAACCCACGCTCTGCCATGCTGTCTATAACATTAAACGGCACACCCATACCGTCGGCCAGCTTCTCTATAATCTCTTCGTGGTCATAGCCTGCACCACAAGTCACATACACATCACTACACCATACTGCCGGTGCGACAATTTTATTTTTCATACCTCTCTCCAAGAGGGCGGGTTGCCCCGCCCAAGTGTCACATTAAGCTACGTTCGTATTCGCTTGCGACTGTGTCAGATTGTTAGAGCCCGTCATCGTTCCCAGGTTTACCGTCCGGTTCACTGCTGGCGCGTAGTTAGTCTGGTTTACCAGACCGGCCAGCGCATGCTTCAGAAAACGAGTTTCATCTACCAGCGTTTGGAACTGCAACTGCTGTTGCTGCTGTGCCTGGGCTTGCGCCATCGAGTTAGCAATGTTGATCTCAATACCCTTTGCCCGCTCAATCTCACGATCTTCACGGCTACGGATACGCAATTCATTTAACTCGTCTTGCACTGCCGCCAACTGCTGCTCTGCCAGCTTGTTGAGAATGGCACACTTGGCCTCACCAATCTCACCTTTAACCGAGCAGAACTGTTGATCCATACTAGACTGGATATGAAACAGCTTCTCATTGATGTTAGCGCCGGTAGCTACAGTTACAGCATTGATGTCGCAAGTGTCCTTAGCCTGCTCACGTCTAGCGTCAGCGATTTCTTTCTGGATGAAGTCTTGCTTATGTTGGACTTCCTCCATACCACATGCTTTTACTTCCGGCATACAACACCCATGCCCGCCGTGATGTCCACCATCATGTCCGCCATGATGGCCAAACCCACCAAAGCCGCCACGACCAAGCAGGGCAAGAGCGGCAAGCATACCGAACCCGCCGCCCAAACCCATATCGCCATAACCATATCCACCACGTCCACCAACTTCAATAATCTTGTCGCTCATTTGCTTCTTACCTTTTCTATAATGCTTACCATGTTTAATGCCCTTCTCGAACCCATGCAACCATATGTGATGGTTGCTCCCTTGATGTCCACCGTTATGTCGGTATCTCTCGTTATGGTGTTCGTTGTTGGGACTAGCATGGTTATTGTCAGAGTTCGTTTCGACAATCCTTACTCCGGCTGTCGCTGGTGCTCTGCCCAAACCATGTACTGCTGTCTCCATAGACACTACTCCTTACTATCCATTCCTGTCATGGCTTGGGCAGCATAGCAACATCAAATAACAAAAGCAATGGCTCAAATACTTATTTTTTATCCCCTATACACTGTGCCATAGTTACATCAATAGCTCCGAAAACATTACTTAAATGCGCCAACTCTTCGTTGTCTTTTGCGATGTGGTACATAAAATCAAGAGCAATTAACCGCTCTAACTGATGGTCACACCATTCTTTATCGACCTCTTTAATTTTGTGAGGGTTACTTGTGCCAAACCAATAATCGGGTTCGCACAGGGCGTCTATGTCATGCTCCCAATCTATATTAAAATAACTCCGAAACGTATTAGTCGCTTCGCTATAGACATACGGGCTACCGGCAATAGCATCTATTGCCAAGCAGCAACACAGCGCGTCTCTGGGGTTGGCAATAATACGCTCTGGACATGTCGGTCTCCAGCCATCAATAACCGCCTCACTGTTGCGCTGTAACAACTGCGCGGCCAATCTATAGATATCACTATCTTTCATCACGTCCCCGCTTTCAGCCTGTCCATCGCAAAAAGCTCTGGCACTTGAAAAAGCTCGCCATTAACGACTTGCCCGTATAGTTTATAACTGTTAAGCCCTCCAGCCTGGCCATAACATACGATGTCGCCTTCTTCCGCATCTATCTCCACTGTATGGCCTACTGTTCGCCCATAGGCGAACGTCCGGTCGTTGAGGCAACGCCTAGCAAACGGCTTACCTTTTGTTTTAGTCTGGCAGTGTTCGCCAAAATGTATAACAATTCGTTGCATGATACTCTCCTTCTCTCCTTCTCTCCTTCTCTCCTTCTCTCCTTCTCTCCTTCTCTCCTTCTCTCCTTCTCTCCTTCTCTCCTTCTCTCCTTCTCTCCTTCTCTCCTTCTCGCTTGTCGCGTTTTAATCGTCCAGGTCGTCAGCATCTGGTATAGCGACGACAAAATGCCCGCATACGTCTATACCTTCCCAGGGCTTAAGACTATCTAAGTCTTGGCAATCACGGTAT
>Ga0209737_10000179_pt1 | contig 57249 bp, 42 predicted proteins | sample TergutCu122P3_FD_187284 | JGI IMG/M metagenome (GOLD analysis project Ga0209737, IMG submission 187284) | Cubitermes ugandensis P3 segment gut microbial communities from Kakamega Forest, Kenya - Cu122 P3 (SPAdes) (version 2) | ecosystem: Host-associated > Arthropoda: Insects > Digestive system... | reverse complement strand
TTCTCTCACCCCGTAATACTTGAATGGTAAAAGTAAATTTGGCTCCTTCATCGGGATTCGATTCCACCCAAATCTTACCCCCCATCAACTCAACAATCCGCTTCGATATCGCCAGACCAAGACCCGTACCGCCATATTCACGGCTGGTACCGCTTTCGGCCTGTTCAAACATCTTGAATAACTTTTCCTGCTTATCCGCCGGAATACCAATCCCGCTGTCGGTTACCCTGATTTGAAGTTCACAACCCAAATCGGACTCTTTTACCAAAAAAGCCGAAAAATCAATCTTACCACCTTCCGGGGTAAATTTTACGGCATTACTCATCAAATTCATGATAACCTGCGAAAGACGCTGGTCATCGGCAATCAGAAAGCGGGGGATATTGTTATCGACTTTGATAGATAAAGTCTGCCGCTTTTCTTCCATCTTTAGGTTTATAACCCCCATTACCTTCTGGATCATCCGGTCAAAAATAAATTCAACCGCCGAAAGCTCCATTTTGTCCGCTTCGATTTTTGCCATGTCAAGAATATCATTAATAATACCTAAAAGATGGGTTGAGGCATCACCGATTTTGTCAAGCGCCTGATGAATCTCGCTGACATCATTGGTCTTTTTTCCGATTGCGGTCATGCCGATAATTGCGTTCATCGGAGTCCGAATCTCGTGGGACATGGTCGAAAGGAAATCACTCTTGGCCTTATTGGCGGCTTTTGCCTGCTCAATTGCTTTTGATTTTTCATGAATGGTTTTTTCAAGAGCATGGCTGTAAAGCTTAAGCGATTGCTTCTGGGCTTCCAATAACAAGTGTATTTCGATACGCTTCAATAATAAATCACGCGAAAAGGGCTTGAATATGTAATCAACTGCACCATAATTTAACCCTTTTATCTCATCCTCAGGGGTCGTCATTGCGGTCAGGAATATTACCGGAATATGTCTGGTATTTTCAGAGCTTTTGAGTCGGGAGATAACATCGTATCCATCCATCCCGGGCATGATGATATCCAATAGAATAATATCCGGAAGCAATTCCTCCGCAGCTTCAATGGCATCAGCCCCATGGGTTGATACATATACATGATAATCATTTCCGAGGATACGTTTCAACAAAACTAGATTGGTGTTTTCATCATCCACCACCAGAATTCGGCTTTTTTTCGTTTTCTTCATATTGAACTCCCGTCGTACTCCGCTTCTATACGTTTTACACAATAAATCTGTTTCCCCAAGACACGTTCAGGGGATTCCTACCACATACAAATATGTACAAATCTTGACCAACGGTCAATCGTTTAAGAAGCAGGTGAAAGCAACTTCCTGCTTCGTAATCGCTTGTTTTCCTGTTGCTTCCTTATTCTATCATGTTAATATTGGAAATGCAAGTATAAAGCCCTGCTCTTTTTTTAACTTCATACTTTATTTAATATTTGTCCACAATTTTTTTCTTGACTTTCCCTTATGGATGGGCTAATATAGTCTTATATTTCGTCAATATAGTGTCAAGCAAAAACTAAATTTGTGTTGGAGGGAGTAAACTATGAGCTTTTTAAAAAATCTAAAAATTGCAGTAAAATTATTAGGATCATTTATAATCCTAATCGTCGCGATGATCGTCATTGGTGTAATGGGGATCTCGAACATGGGGAAGATGAATCAGTACAGTCAGGACATCTACCACCAGAACTATGTCGCATCAGTCAGTCTTACCCAGTTTCTATCAAACATTAACCAGATTACTGCCAATGTAAACCGAGGCCTTAATCCCAACTATGTCCACCTACTTCAAGCCCAACTTGATAACATCGCCAATTTCGCTGAGCAAAACAACGAGATAATGGCAGTATATGAGGAGTTGATTGAAGGAGACGCGAAAGCTACCGTCATGTACAATGAATTCGTAACCATTCTCACTGAATGGCGGGAAATCAGGGGTAGATTACTTAAAGCCATTGAAGAAGGTGACTATACGAAAGGCGGGCAAATCAATGATGATGAATTCATGCCATCCCTTACCCGTATCCGTGCCCAGATTGGTCGGATGATTGACGCCGAGAAGGATGCCGCCGAGAAGATGCTCTTGCAATCGCAGGAATCATACAGTAGTTCGACAACCATGACTATTATCATCATCGTTGTAATGGTAGTTATCGCCTTTGCTTTAGGCATCATCATCTCATTGAATATCGCCAGCTCACTTAAAGCTGCCGGTGACGTAACCCAGAAGATTGCCGGAGGTGACTTGACTGTCGCTGTACCAGCAGGATTCTTGGCACAAAAAGAGGAAATCGGTGCCCTTTCCCGCAATATCCAAGCAATGCGTGATGGATTGGTTGAAACGGTCACTGCCATCAAACATGCAACCGGTGTCCTCGACAATTCTGTTAGCAGCACCAACGAAGTCATTAGTGAATTGAATGACCGGATTACTGATACTTCCGCCGCTACCGAAGAGCTTAGTGCCGGTATGGAAGAAACCGGAGCAAGTGCCGAAGAAATGCACGCTACCGCCGCTGAAATCGAACGCGCTGTTGAAACTGTCTCCGAAAAAGCCGAAGACGGAGCAACGAAGTCAGGTGAAATCCACAGCCGCGCCACCGAACTTGGCAAAAGTGTTAATGGTTCGATTGATAAGTCAAATCAAATCTTTGGCGAAATCAAAACCTCACTTGAAAAAGCCCTTGAAGATTCCAAAGCCGTTGATGAAATCAATGCCCTTGCTGATGCCATCCTCGGCATCACCAGCCAGACGACCCTGCTCGCCTTAAATGCTTCCATCGAAGCAGCCAGAGCCGGTGAAGCCGGACGCGGATTCGCGGTTGTTGCAAACGAAATCAGTGCCCTTGCGGACAACTCGAAGAATACCGTTACCCAGATCCAGGCGATTACCAAAGTCGTTATGGCAGCAGTTAATGCCCTTGCCAACAGCTCCACAAATCTGCTAAACTTCGTATCAAACGATGTTATGCACGATTATCAGGATATGTTGAAAGCGGCTGACTCTTACACCAATGACGCAGTCTACATGAGCGACATGACCAGCGACTTAAGCGCAACCAGCGAACAACTTCTGGCATCTGTCCAAGTCATGATGCGTGCGATTGGCGAAGTATCATCCGCCGCCCAAGAAGGTGCAAGAACAACCAGTGTAGTTGCCGAACAGACCACTGATATTTCGATGAATGCCCAGACCATCGTCCAGAACATGGCCGAAACTGCGGGTACCGCTCACGAATTAGCAGATTTGGTTGGAAAATTCAAAGTATAATATTAATAACATATATAAAAAACGAGCAGGGTTCACACCCTGCTCGTTTTTTATATAAAACTCCGTCATTGCGGGCTCCGACCCGCAATCTCCTACGCAACATCACATATCAACATCTTCTTAAGCTCCGAATACGCCTGCTGATACGACTTGAACACTATCCCAGGAATCCCGATATTACGCGCGGCATTGATATTCCGCTCCAGATCATCAATAAATATACATTCATTTGCTTTCACATCATAACGTTCCAGAAATAAACGAAAAATCTTTGAATCCGGCTTAATGACTTTTTCTTGATATGATAGAATTGCCCCATCGGCAAGATTGATAAACTCCAATTCTTCTTTACAGTCACGCATCATCTTGGCAAAAATATTTGATATTATGTAGACCTTGTAACCTTGGTTTTTCATCTCTGTTATCCACGGAACAGTATAATCATAACACTTTATGATACCATTTAGATTATTAAAGGCAATATCGATTTCATTTGAGATAGATGGGTCAACTTGCTTAAAAGCTGCCAGTATCTCCTGCTCTCCCATCACCCCATGATCCATTTCAGCCCATAACGGACCAAGGACAGTACAGTCGGCAAGGCGCCTCTCTATAGTTTCGGAAAACCCAAAGCTTGCATAATACTCTTTCCAGTTAAATCCGGCAAGTACATTACCAATATCAAAGACGATGTTTTTTATCATGCAATCAGTACCTGTCCCTCTTTTTCAGCCAAAAACGAACTTATCTGACTGGCCAAGACCGGACGTGAAAAATAAAATCCCTGCAGTAAATCGCAACCGTACTCTTCTAAAAGTGAAATCTGGTCAAGCGTCTCAACTCCCTCGGCAGTAATCGAAAGATTTAAGTCGCGTGCCAAGCTTATTATCGTCCGCAAAATGGCTGCTGATGAAGCATTCTCTGATACATCGAGCAAAAATTCACGGTCAATCTTTATGTTGTCAAGTGGTATCCGTTTTAAATAACTAAGTGATGAGTAACCGGTTCCAAAGTCATCAAGGGATACCTTGATTCCCAAATCACGTAAATCCTTTAAGCATTTCGTCATATGCTCCATGTCCGTGATAAAGATGCTTTCCGTCAGTTCAATATTTATCGCTTTATAGGGCACATTGTATTGTGCCACCATCGACTTAATCCGCGAAACAAAACTTTCAGAGATAAATTGTAAGTATGAGACATTAATTGATACATAAAAATTCGGATCGTATTTGAGCCAATTACTAAGTTGCCGTAATGATTCTTCCAAAACATAATCGCCAATATCAATTATTAAACCCAAATCCTCGGCAATCGGGATAAAACGCATCGGGCTGATAATACCCTTTTCGGCATGTTCCCACCGAACCAGCGCTTCACAACCAATCAGCTTTCGTGATTCCGTCAGGATAATCGGTTGGAAGTAAACGACAAAATCGCCATTTTCGACTGCTTTACGGAGTTCATAAGCCAAATTGTTTGATTCATCAAAGTCTTTGCGGATATCACTGTTAATAATACAGATATCATTCCGCTCATCCAGTTTTGCCCGTTGGAGGGCGATTTCAGCATCTTGCAAATGAATGCCAAAGCGGTGGTTATCGATTTCTTTTTCACCGGGTACGGCAATGCCAATTTTGAAATTCAGATAAAAATCATAACCGCCTTCAATAACCGGTTGTTGGAAATCTTCAAGTATTTTTTCGGCCGCCACTTTCATATGGGTATCGTCTTTTACATTATTATATACGATTAAAAACTCATCCCCGCTGACACGGATAATAATCTCATCATTGCATAATTTCATCAACCGTTTGGCGACTTGGTAAAGTACTTTGTTACCGCGTTCATGACCAAATGCCTCATTTACAGAGCTAAATCCGTAAATATCAAGTATCATAAAAGCCGGATAGCTTAACTTTACGCCATCTATCCGGCTTCCGACAAGATCTTTTATGTAATTCATCTGATAAAGCCCGGTCATTTCATCACGATATGCAAGTTCCCAAAGACGTTTCTCAATCTTCTTCTGCTCATCGATATTAATCAGGACCCCATATAAAACAGTATTATCATTGTCAAAAAACTTACCCCTGATATGAAACCAGTGCAATCTGTCATCCGCGCCATTAAAGCTGACAACAAGCGAAATCATCTCGCGGGTACCTTCTTTGATTTCGATTACCTGCTTCTCCAGTTCATTGACATAGGAAGCAATAATAATACGCCATTGCCTTCCATCTAATCCGGTCATTTGATAAAACTCATTGTCTACCCAGAATGCATCTGTATCATAGTGGTATTCCCAACGAACACCATTGATACATTCGAGAGTAAAGTTATGTAAAAGTACTTCTCGTTTGTTATCGTTTTTCATGTTTTCATCCAAAAGAATCTGTTGCAAATTGTTCTATATTCGCGTATAGGTACTTTATCCAATATAGCACATTTTTGGACGAAAGTAAAGCTGTTGCTGGATTATATCTTTACCTATATTGCTCTTTTTTAACACTATCGTGCTGTCCGAGTTTTATAAGCTGTCACCAAAATCCGCGCGGAATTTTGCCATCAGTTTCTCCGGCCAATCGCTTACCGCTTCCAACCGTCCTAGGAAAAAGCGGAGAACTTTGGGTTCATCAGTGAAGCGTATCCCTCCGACTAAGTGGCGGTTATCATAAAGCCAAGCAATGCGGTCAACAGCATATTTGACTTGCGACATGGTGAAAACACGGCGTGGTAAAGCAAGGCGCAGAAGTTCCATATTGGCTAAATGGTCGGTTCCGTCGGGATTTCGGTCTTCCGAAACAGTACCACGTTCCATTCCCCGGACACCACTGACCAGATATAATGCTCCGGCTAATGCTCCGGCCCGGTATTCCTCGCGGGGGACATGGTCAAGAAATTTCATTGCATTTAAGTGACATCCCAGACCACCCGGAGGTGTGATAATCGGTATATTGCGCTTAAGCAGCTCTTCCGCCATAAAAGCTATAAATACCGGACCCTGATTAATCATATCCTCATCCATTGTTTCATCAAGACCAATCGTCAAAATTTCCATTTCCCGCACCGACATCCCGCCATATGTCATAAAACCTTCATACAAAGGAACCAAATCTTTCATTAAGTCAAAAAGTTTTTGATCATTGGTAATAATACCGCCGCCGCGACCGTAACCCAGTTTTCTTGCAGAAAAATAGGAGAGGTCAAAGAGTTCGGTTATCGCCTGCGTAATCTCAAGGATTGATTTATCTTTAAATTCTTCTTCCCTTTCTTTAATAAAATAAAGGTTATCCGCAAGAAGTGAGGTATCCATTAAGGAAATAATATTATGCTTCTTGCAAATCGCCGATACCTCACGCATATTGGCAATCGAAACCGGCTGCCCGCCAATCAGGTTCGTTCCTGCTTCTATCCGTACATAAGCTATTTTATCCGCTCCGAGACGATTAATTGCTTCATTTAATTTGTCTATATCTATATTACCTTTAAAAGGAAGGTCGCTTTCTTCAATAATTCCTTCATCAGTTATTAATTCCTCGACTAACCCACCATTAACCGTGACATGTGCTTTCGAAGTTGTAAAATGGTAATTCATCAAAACAGTATCACCTGGCTTAACTAAAACTTTGTTAATAATATTCTCAGCCGCCCGCCCCTGATGGACCGGCAGAAAATATTTCGTCCTAAATATCTCGGTCAGTTTTTGCTCAAGCCGGTAGAATGTTTCTGAACCGGCATAGCTGTCATCAGCTACCAGCATTGCCGCTTGCTGACGGTCACTCATTGCATTAACACCGCTATCGGTCAGCATATCAAGGAAGACATCGCGGTTTTTTAATAAAAATGTGTTGAAACCGGCTTCTTTTATTGCTTTATAGCGGTCTTCGATAGGTAGTAGGTGGAGCTTTTGGATGATGCGGACTTTGTGCATTTCCAAGGGAATATGATCTTCGGTGTAGTATTTTATGTTTGCCATGTGATTTCTCCTTACTTGAGTGGGTGAATCTGTTGCTCGCTTTAGCGCTTTAAAGCGTTTAATTGGTAAATTAAATTTTACTTCACTTTGGGGGGATTGTCAATATGTTTTCGTTTTTTGCTCTGTAAATATACCCCGCAAGTCAGGCAAATACATCTCGCTGTCGCTACGGTCTAAGTCGTACTCTTTCAATTTTTGCCTCGCTAGAAGGCGACCTAATGCGACTGCGAGATGTATTTACCTGACTTGCTCACTCATAAATTTACTTTCTTTTTCTTTTTACATTTTCATTCTGGAGTGAGTAAGGAAGATAAAAAGAACTCGCAGGTGCCTCAAGCCGCCTTCTAGAGAGGCATACCCTACACTAGAACGACTTAGGCGTTAGCACCGGAGAGTTTTTTATCTTCCTTACGGGGTAAAACAGAGCGACCAAAATAACTGCGAAATCTATTTGCCTGACTTACTCACTTATAGTTTTAATTTTTGCTTTTCATCGTAAAATCCTTCCCAAGGATCGGTTTTTTTAAGACGGCGGAGCGCTGCTTTCATATCTATTCCGTCAGGATTTATCTTTGATAACTCTTCCCAAGCGATAGGCATCGATACAGTAGCGCCGGTTCTTGCCCTTAGTGAATAAGGTGCGATGCTGGTTGCACCACGTCCATTCCGTTGCCAATCAATATATATTTTGCCGGAACGATTGGTTTTTCGCGAGTTGCTGGTGTAAAGCCCCGGCCATTTACTTTCCATTACTTGAACGACAGATTTGGTAAATTCTTTTATTTTATCCCATTCAACTACTGGTTCTAGTGGGACAACAACATGGTATCCCTTTCCACCACTGGTTTTGAGATAGGAATTTAAAGATAGTTCATCTAGGATGGTACGTAAGTCCATTACTCCCTGCCGGATGGTTTTTAAGTCCATTCCCTCGTCAGGATCCAAGTCGAATACTATTATGTCAGGGTATTCGAGTTTCCCGGCTTTGCTACCCCAAGTGTGAAATTCCAAAGTCCCCATCTGCGCTTCCGAAATCAACCCAACGATGTCCTCGATATAGAAATAATCATCCCTCTCTTTTCCCTTTTCACTGGGAACGCTGATAGTGACTATACCTTTCCGCCCCGGTTCAGGATGCTTTTTGTAAAAGCAGGCACCACCCTCAACCCCTTTCGGGCAACGGACAATACTCAATATCCGTCCCTCCACGTAAGGCAGCATTTTTTCTGCAACCTGCTCATAATAACGGATGATATCTATTTTGGTGATATCCGGGTCTTTAAATATGACTTTGTTGGGGTTTGTTATTTTCACGCCGTGTACTTCACCCGAAGTACTAACCTCCCTCCTAGCAGGAGTGGTCTTTCGTCCTTCCGTCATTGCTTCCCGAGTGCAGCTCGGTTTCTTGACCCGCAATCTCCCATTCTCTTCCGCAACTTCCCTCACAACCTCCTCCGCTTCCTTATCCACCCGGAGTCCCTTAAAACTCGCTTGCCGTAACTGTTTTTCTTTCGTCCACTCAGCGAATTTTACTTCAGCCACCAAGGTCGGTTTAAGCCAGATAATTTCCTCATCTACCCGCTCTTTCGGTGCTTCCACAAATGGTGTGGTTTTTCTTTCTAAACTTTTAAATTTCCCCAGTAACTCCTTCGCACTCTTTTCGGTAAAACCAGTCCCTGCCCGTCCGGCATAAACCAGCTTACCATCTTCATAATATCCCAGCAATATTGAGCTTAATCCCCTGACACTCTTCTCGGAAATCGTATATCCGCCAATCACAAATTCCTGCCGAAAATCGCATTTTATTTTAATCCAGTCATTATTTCTTGTGCCGCTGTACGCAGAATCTGCTTTCTTGCCGATGATGCCTTCCATTTTGAGTTTGGTGGCTATGGCAAGGCTTTCCTCTCCGACATTCATCTTTTTACTAGTGCCTGTGGCATTAGTTTTTATTTCTTTTAATATGCTGTCAGCATTAGTTTGGTACCCTTTATTATTGTTATCTACATTACTTTTTTCCTTTGTACTATTGCTGGTGGCATTAGTTTTAGCTTCTTTTTTCATGCTGTCAGCATTATTTTGGACATGGCGGCTGTAGTGAATATTGCCTGGCGCATTTACCAGCAGGGCTTCTAATTTAGTTTTACGCTCGATTAATGGGTTATTGCGTAAATCAATTCCATCCAGAGCAAGTAAATCAAAAACGATATATGTTAGATTTTTTTCTTGTGGATTTTTTAGATAATTTTGTAATGCTTGAAAATCAGTGCGTCCTGTTGCATCAATAACCGCCATTTCACCATCAAGAACCATCGCCCTACCATCAGCAAAATTAATCAGGGATTGCATAACACTGCCAAATTTATCGGCATAATCAAAACCGTTTCGGGTTAATAGTCTGGCTTTATTATTTTCTATATAACTGACAATCCGGTAACCGTCATATTTAAATTCATATAACCAATCATCACCGGCCGGGACTTTGTCAACTAATTTTGCAAGCTGGATACCCGTTTCTTTGAAGGGGTTGCGCTGGTCTTTATTACTCCCTTTCTTCTTGCTCACACTTTTTCCGGATTTTTCCTTGTTTTTTGCTATATTAGCTTTCTTACCATCTTCTTCTGCTTCCTTGGGTTTTGCATTTGGTTTGGTCACTGGTTCTTTTCCCGTTTCAATTTCTATCATTGTCCGCCCTGTTGTAATGCTTGTCACATAACCAGCTATCCCTGCTTCATCCAGGGCAAACTCATCTTTATCCTTAATTAATAACCAATTATCTTGTTCTTTGTCACTATCGGCATCCTCTTTAAGGCGTACCAATGCAAAGCGCCCTTTTAGCCTGCTGCCAAACAAAGTAAACTTGAGCGACCCTTTTTTTAACCCCACCCCAATATCATTATAAGGCTCGTAAAAACCCTCATCCCAAATCATCACTGTCCCACCACCATACTCCCCTTTCGGTATCGTTCCTTCGAAATGGCGATATTCTAAGGGATGGTCTTCAACATGAACTGCCAGTCGTTTATCACCAGGCAAAAATGACGGACCTTTTGGTATCGCCCAGCTAAGCAAGACCCCATCCCACTCAAGGCGAAGGTCATAATGCTCCCTGCGTGCCATATGATGCTGGACGACAAAACGAAGCCTCACTTCGGACGCTCCGCTTACCCCTTCCGGCTCTTTAGTTTTTTCAAAATCTCTCTTTTTATTATATTTCTTAAGTTTATCTTCCATAATACGGTTATTGTTACCGCATTAGTTTTGATTATTCGCTTTTTTCAAGCAAACACACTACTTCGACATTTGCTGTTGCCGGAAACATATCCACTGCTACTGCCCGTTTTACCATATACCCATTTGAATAAAATTCTTTTAAATCCCGCTTTAAGCTGGTTGGTTTACATGATATATAAAGAAGGCGGGGTATATCATAAGCGAGGATTTTTTTTAGGGCTTTGGGGTTAAGCCCGTCACGGGGTGGGTCAAGGACGATAAAATCAGGTTTTTCACCAATTTCATCCAAAACTTTTAAGACATCACCGCTAATAAATTCGCAGTTATGTAAACCATTAAGACTTGCATTTTCACGAGCCGCAATTATGGCTTCTTCGACTATATCAACACCGATAATTTTCTTTGCAATTGGAGCAAGCATTTGCGTTATCGTACCGGTACCGCAATAAAGGTCGTAAATAATTGGTTTTCCACCCATACCGTCAAGCGCTTTTATTTCACCAATATACTGCCTTGCTGTTTCGTATAATACTTCCGCTCCGAGCGAATTAGTTTGAAAAAATGAAAACGGGGTTATCTTAAAACGAAGCCCCAAAATCTCTTCATAAAACCAATCTTTTCCGGATAATATTTTTATTTCATCGGCACTGACTATATCAGCAACTATATCATTTATTATGTGCAAAATTCCGCTTATCTGTCCGGTAAATTCCAGTCCAAGTAAGCCGTCTTTCCATTCATTCAAATCATGGTTTTCTTGCGATGTCGTCACTAATGCAACTAATATTTCACCAGTACGGATTGCCTTGCGTACCAGCAGATGACGGAGATAACCAGTATGTTTTATGCGGTGGTAATATGAATAACCAGCAATCCCAAACTCCTGCTGACTATCTCCATACCTCTCCATAAAATATTCACGGTTATACTTAAGAATTGCTCGATAGTCCTCATCTACAAGCTGGCATTCGTCAACCGATACCACATCATAAAAACTTTCTCTTCGGTGCATCCCCAAAGCAAGTGGTCCACTTTTATACTCATCACCAAATGAAAACTCCATTTTGTTTCGATATGCGAACTGCCTTGGACTTGGCTTGATTCCCTCAAAGCAATCTATTTCAAGTAAATTGTATATTTGTTCTTCTTTAATCCGTAACTGTTCATCATAAGGAAGTGTCTGCATTAAACAACCACCACATTTCCCAAAGTGCGGGCATGGCGATTCTATCTGCTTTGGTGCGGGTTTATCGACTGATAACAGACGACCTTCCGGGGTACTTTTGCGTACCTTGTTCACCACAAAAGTAATCTCCTGCCCCGGTAAAGCGTTTTTTACCACACAAACACCAACATCCGTCTCCACGATACCCCGGTTTGGGAAATCCATCCTTATTACTTTACCTGATAAGACTTGTCCTTTTTTCATGCTTCCTCTGTCATCTACAAACCCAGCAAATCTGCATGACTTCCCGTATCAACAAGATAAAGAATGAGATCATTTTCCAATTTTTGATAAATAAGTAACCAGTCGCCAGCACCTCCGATATGACACTCACGAAATTGCTTTAAATTCCCTTTTAATTGATGATCATTCCAATTTGCCGGTAAAGGAATATCAAATGCTAATTGGTCGATACCCCAAGCCAGTAATTTCATATCTTTACCTTGTTTTTTTGCGAGTTTATATCCTTTTTTGAATCCTGAAGATTTCTTAATAGAATATTTTGGATCACTCATCGTCATCCTCTACATCTAAATCGGCAAAAAGTTCTGCTGCGTTTTTATATGATTTCGCTGTTCCATCAGTTATAGCGGTATATTCCATTTCCGCTTCTTGGAGCACTTTCGCTTCGTACTCTGGGGTGTAACCATTTTCGGTTAGCTGCAAAGAGGATAATTCAAATGGGATTTTGCGTTTTAGATAAATTTGATTAAGGGTGAGATTGAAAACATCGCTAAAAGTTAAGCCAATCGCAGCAAGAATCGGCTCAACTTTTGCTTTTATTTCGGGATTAACCCTAATATGCATACCGCTTGAACGTGTATTTGACATACCAATCACCTCACCAATAGTATACACAATACACCCACAAATGTCAAAGGAAAATTATTCCAAAAGATAAAAAACGAGGTATCAGCTGACTCTCCAAATGAATCACGCAACCACCAACCACTTCCTTTTGCGCGGTCTTGGTCTGATTCGAAATATCGCTCAGCTTCTTAGGAATATATGGATTATCATGACCATTTTCAACCAATAAAAAAGCTGCCGCTAAATACGACAGCTTAATCATTCATAAATATAAATCTACGCCAAATCGTCCGGTTCTTCAATCGCAAGATCTTCATCATCATCAAAGAAGTCATCGTCGAAATCATCAAAATCATCATCAAAATCTTCGAAATAATCCGGGGTCATATAATGATATACCGCATACGCAATCGCGGCAACTGCGGCAATCGCTCCGATAATCGCCAATACCCAAACCAACGTATTGGTTTTCTTCTTCTCTTCCTTACGACTTAATAAATCATGTAAATCACGGGTCTTAATCATTTCTACAACATCTTCTAATTTATTTCTCATAACACTGTCCCTTTCTTTATTTGATGTATTTCATTCACTCCGTTTCTAGTGTCTCCTGCCTATATACTTAATATAACATCATTCACAGGATTTTTCTACCATATTTTTACATATTTTTAGAATAAAAATTACTAAACCTTCTTTAGTTTTGCAAAAGACGCATACATAATCTTCGGACCGGCACTGTCAAAATCAACAGTCACCTGATAATCCTTGGTACCCTGCTCGATACTTCTGACTATCCCAATGCCATATTTGATGTGTGCGACCTTGTCACCGACTATGTAATCCGGATTTTCTCCCATTGAAGGCATACCCTGACCGATACCACCACGTTTAAGTGCCGAAATACCACCGGCAACATACGGTTTATTTTCGGGAGCCGTATAATTTTTGACCGGCACTGTGACCTTCATCTTGCGGAAAGTACTAAGACGGTTGTCCATAAGGGGTGGGGGAATTTCTTTTAAAAAGCGGCTGGCGGCATTATATCTGGTTTCGCCATGAAGCATCCGTTGTTTGGCGCAGGTCAAAGTCAAATCCTCCATTGCCCGCGTAATCCCAACATAAGCAAGTCGCCGCTCTTCTTCTATTTCTGCTTCCGGGTCATCGGCATCAATACTCATATAACTGGGGAAAATACCATCTTCCAAGCCGGCAATATAAACATGGGGAAATTCCAACCCTTTGGCGCTATGTAAGGTCATCAATAATACTTGTCCACTGTCGCTTACTACATGGTCAATGTCGGCGACTAAAGCTACCTCATCAAGGAAATCACCAAGCTTCCCTTCGGGATTGCTTTCTTCAAATGATACCATCTTGTTGACCAACTCGCCGATATTTTCAATCCGAGCTTGTTTATCCTCTTCACTTGAAGCTTCCAGCTCTATGATATAGGAAGTCGTTTCGATGACATCTTTTAATAGCTCTGACAAACTGTAAAACTCCATCTTACTACGGAAAGCTTGAATCATGGTTGTAAACGAAGCAATTTTTGCTGACGCTTTACCAAGCCCGACGATTTGGTCAGTCTCACGTATTGCATCATAAAAACTGATATTACGTTCATCAGCATATTCCCCGACCCGCTCAACCGTAGTCAACCCAATCCCCCGCTTCGGCACGTTAATAATCCGGCGGACAGCAACATCATCACGTCCATTTTCGATTGTTTTAAGATATGCCAATAAATCCTTTATTTCGCGGCGGGCATAAAAATTCGTGCCACCAACAACATCATAAGGAATACCTTTGATTATAAATTTTTCCTCGACTAAACGGGTCTGGGCATTTGTCCGGAATAAAACAGCACAATCGCTGTAACGGACCACCTTTTCCTTTTGTTTCTTGGCAATATCATCAGCGATATATTCTGCTTCTTCAAAAGCGTTTTCAAATTGCCGGAAATGAATCTTATTACCTTCACCCTTATCAGTCCAAAGTGCTTTCTCCTTACGGCTTTGGTTGTTTGAGATAACGGCATTGGCAGCATCAAGGACATTTTGGGTCGAGCGGTAATTTTGCTCAAGTTTAATCACGGCCGCATCTGGATAAACCTTTTCAAAATCAAGGATATTGCGGATATTGGCACCACGGAATTTATAAATTGACTGGTCATCATCCCCAACCACGCAAATATTACGGTATTTGGCAGCCAAATGACTGATTAGGGCAAACTGGGCTGTATTTGTATCTTGATATTCATCTACCATAATATAACGAAAACGCTCTTGATATTGTAGAAGAATCTCCGGATTTTGCTTAAACAATTCTACCGTTTGCATAATCAAATCATCAAAATCCATGGCATTACTTCTTTTGAGGGTATTTTGATATTCTTCATATACTTTGGCAATCCGGCTCTTGTTAAAATCACCACCAATTGCTTTTTGGTATGCCGCCGGGGACATCAGTTCATTTTTGGCATTGGATATTGCTGAAAGGAAATATCTCTCCTTAAAGGTCTTCGTATCAACCATCAGTTTCTTAAGGATTTCCTTCATGACTGTTTTCTGGTCATCGGTATCATAAATCGTAAATGAATTCGTGTAACCTAAATGATCACCATATCGTTTAAGAATACGAACACAAGTAGAATGAAAAGTGGTCACCCAAATGCTGTCAGCTCCAAAACCAACCAACTCCTCCACCCTTTCTTTCATTTCACCGGCGGCTTTGTTGGTAAAGGTAATCGCCATTATGTTCCAGGGGTTTACCCCTTTTTCTTCAATCAAATAGGCAACCCGCGTAGTAAGGACACGAGTTTTACCGGAACCGGCACCGGCTAATAATAGAACCGGTCCCTCCGTGGTAAAAACGCCTTTTTTTTGTTGATCATTCAGGCTATCGTAAATGCTCACTTTTCATAACTCCTTCTACTTCATTGGTTTTCTGCTTTCCAGAGACCATGAAGATTACAGTATTCGTAAACTGTGACCGGACCATCATCAAGAATAAATTCCGCCGACGGAGCGCTTATCGGATTAAGTGATACCCGTTGGGTTTTGCTATCCTGCGCGGCAATTATCCAAGTAATATGATGTTCCTCGGTCATCGGATGGGGAACGGAACCAACATTAACTACCAAATTATTTCCGTCACGTATTAACACCGGAACATGCTTTTCCATCGCGGCATCAACTGTATTCGGGACTAACTCACTCATCACCTGCCCGCAACATGACACTTTAACACCACTATCATTCAACAAAGTGATAATATTTCCACAATGCCCACACTTAAAAAACTGCTTGAACCTACTCATCAGAATCCTCCTTTTATTAAACCCCTTGAAAACTAAATGCTTTCAATTCGTACACCCTTTTAGTATAATCCTTTTTGTCTTTATAGTCAAGCTACCACGTAATCGTCGCTTTAACTATTTGCTTCCAGACATAACCGCATCCCAACAGCATTGCTTCAATGGTTGATTCTGTTTTTCCACAGTTTAGCGACCACGAAACTCTAGTATCTAAGCCACAACCAATATATATGCAATTATCACTACCCCATGCCCTCCATACACCACGCGCTGCCGTTTTACAATGTCCCGTACTGCCGCCACATGGATTGTTCCATGTTTCAACACCATTACCTCTGCCGCAAATATGATTCCGGGTCTCTCGTGATACATTAAAGCTTGCCCCATTACATTCCGTATTGTATCTAAGCCGGGACTCGCCGGGACAGTTCCAGTTACAAGCAGTAGTATGTGTATGTTGATTCCTTTGCCCATGACACCCACCCCCGGTGGTTGTACTTCCAGTATGGTTATGGGTTCGCGGTACGTGGAAACAACCTCCGGCAATACCCGCTATACGCTCCGGCACATTCAGCGAAAATTCATTTTCGCTTGTTGTATCACCATCATCCAATATAGTATGGAAATGGAGGGTATATTCAATATTTCCCGGCATTTCATTAACCAAAATTGTTGTTTCAAGCGCTTTTATTGCTTCGTCAATATCATCAAAATCTGGGTATTCTTTGTTTTCAAACGCAACCGGCTGACCTTTCGCCGCTAATGTGGCTGCCAATAACTCTTTACCATTAGCGACTTGCTGAAAAACCTTTCTTAATTCCGGTATTAATGCGTCAACCTGTTTGTTGATTTCTCTTAAAAACGAAGCTTCCATTTCACCAATGCTCGAATCAACATGTTCAAATAATGAGTTGGTTAGTATATGTAAATCACTTAACCTCCCGCTTAGATACTTTTCCAAATTTTCATTACTTCCGCCAATTGCATCAGCCAATCCGTCAATTCTTTCATCAATTGTATCACCCAACCTAGTAAATGACTCTTGATTCATATTGTTCATGTTGTCGAGTTTTTCATAACTAAGATTAAGAACATTCATGATTTCGATTGTTTCTATATTTAGCTGATTAAGTTGATCCATCGAATCAATCAATGCTTGCATGGTATTTTTGTTGTCACCTTCCATCTGGTCTATCATTCCACCTAAAATATCAAGCAATTCGTCATGATGTCCTGATGCCTCTTCCTTTAATTCCTGATGCATATTGATTATTTTATCATAAACTTTTAGATAATCATTTTTAATCACGACGAGGGTATCATTGACCATTTCAAATGATTCCATTATTTCACTTTGTCGTTTGTCTTGATCCAAATCCATCATACCAAGTAAATCATTTATCGTAGTTTTGGCAAATTCAATTTGCTTTTTAAGCAACCCCAAGTCATCTGTCAAACCGGATACCTTATCTATAAATAATCCTTGCAGCTTGAAACTTTCTGTTTCCAAACTTCTCGTCAATTCACCTATATCGTTTTCAATAAACTTAGTCAGCTCACTAAACCAATAAACAATGGCTTCCCTATCATCATTAGCGATATTGATCATATCAGCAAACCATTGATTTATCACCTCCCGGTCACCTTCAGCGATATTGACCATTTCATTAAACCACTGATTTATCACATCCCGGTCACCATCGGCGATATTGATTATCTCATTAAACCACTGATTTATCACATCCCGGTCATTGTCGGCGATATTAACCATTTCATTAAACCACTGATTTATTACATCCCGATCACCGTCTGCGATATTGACCATTTCATTAAACCATTGATTTATCACATCCCGGTCACCGTCGGCGATATTGATTATCTCGCTGAACCACTGATTTATCACATCCCGGTCACCGTCGGCGATATTAATTATTTCGCTGAACCATTGGTTGATTATCTCCATATCCTCGTTTTGTGTTAATTGCTGCTGAAGGTTCATCAAATCAATAAAGGTTTTTAACTCACTCACTGATTTTGTAAAATTATTGTTAATATCAGTAGTTTCTTCATTCAAAGATAAAAGCCAATTTTGGATTTCCAAATTGCCACCCTGATGATTGTTATTAATAAACTCCAGCCTTTTGCCAAATTCATCATACGACATTTCCATCTCATCCCGTATATTAACAAGTGAGCTGACTATTGCCAACAAAATCCGCTTTGTCTCTTCATTTAAGTTTTCATTATTTTCTATGTACCCATATAGCTCTTCATTTATGGTAAATAATTTTAGCTTAAGTGATTCATATTGAGATAAGAGCGTCATCTCATTTAAATCAGTTGCAAAATCATCCTGCTTCAATACTTTCCAGTTGTCAGATATGGATTCTTCCAATTGGGACAAATACTCCCGTGCTTGAACCAGCTCACTCATAATCGTATCTCTTGTTTCAATTAATACCTGCTCCTGGTTTCCATTTTCCGGTGTCACTCCTAATACGGCAAAAACAAGTAAAACCAAAGCAATTACAACAACAATAACACCTGGTATTAAAAGCATTATTTTCTTGCTGTGTAATAGCTTATCCAAACTTTCATTGATATTATCAAATTTCATCTACTTCCCTCGCTTTCATTAAATGATTCATTACGACAATAACTACCTGCTCCCATCTGACTGGCTATACCCCTTAAGCAAAATGTAATCAATATCTTTAATAGCTTTTCGTATGGCACTTTGGGGGTTAAAGCCTGAATTTGCTCAAGGGAGCGTGGTATATAATCAAGACAGGAAAATACCTGTTTTTCTTCTTCTGTAAGTGAATTTTTTATTTTTTCTTCAGTGCTAACTTGTTTCACGGATTTCCGTTCCGTCTTTTTAAGCTCTGTTACCTCATTAGCCATCTTCGTTTTGGATAAATGCAAAACCTCTTCGACAAACTCGTCAACCGAGATTATTAATCCGGCACCCTGTTTAATTAACCGGTTACATCCGCTGCTTGAGTAATCAACCAGCCGTCCTGGTACTGCATAAACCTCCCGCCCTTGTTCAAGAGCCATATCAACTGTTATCATTGTCCCGCTTTTTTCCTTTGCTTCAACCACCACAACGGCATCAGATAAACCACTAATTATGCGGTTACGCGCCGGAAACTGCCCGGCTTTGGGTTGACTACCCGGAAAATATTCTGAAATAATCCCTCCCTTCATCATTATTTGCCGATATAATTGTCCATTTTCCGGCGGATAAATAATATCTACTCCACAACCCAAGATTGCATAGGTAAACCCTCCGGCTTCACAAACTGCCCGTTGCCCAATCCCATCGATTCCCCGTGCCATCCCACTAATCACTGCAATTCCCTTTTCCGCGAGTCTTGCTCCTAATTGCTTTGCCATCGCACTACCATAACCTGAGCACTTTCGGGTTCCAATAACCGCCACCGCCGGAGTATTGGGTTCAGGCAGGTTACCTTTTACATAGAGAGCCGCCGGGGGATCGGGTAACGAGCATAGTTTGTCCGGATATCCTGGATGCCCATATGGATAAAAGGATATACCTTTTAGCTTTAACTTTTCATATTCACCCTCAACATCCCATTTATTACGGTTATTGACTAATTCAGTCAATTGGCGCTTATTCAAAAACCATCCCAAATCGTTTTCTGCCAGACCATAGACATCACGGGCACTTCCAACGAACTTAGTAAGCAACATAATCGCTTTAAAACCAACCCCGTCAACCGAATTAAGCCAGTAAAGATATTTGATTTCATCTTTCATACTCATTGCCAATACCTCCCGTCACTTAAGCGGAAATGCACCGCCTCAAGAATATGTGTTTCCGCGATTTTTTCACTTTCGTTTAAATCAGCAATTGTCCGTGCCACTTTCAAAATACGGTGATACGAACGGGCACTCAAATTCATTGCCGTGAAAATATCTGCCATCAAATCCGCTTCCTTCTTGCCTAGTTGGCAAAAAACAGGTATATCTTTGACACTGATGTCAGCATTTGAGCGATATGGGGAATCATGGTAACGGTTTTTTTGTCTTTCGCGGGCAAGCTCAACTTGCTGACGCATTATCTCACTCGTCTGACCCGATTGGTTTTGATTCAGGGTCTCGATAGTTGTCCGCGCTACCTCAGTACAAATATCAATCCGGTCAAGGATTGGTCCGGAGATACGGTTCAAATACCGCTTTACATCCCTTGCTGAGCAACTACACTTCGACTGATCGGGAAAGTATCCACATGGGCAAGGATTCATTGCCCCAAGAAAAATAAAGTCAGCCGGGTAGGTATATGAGCCGGACGCCCTGGCGATGCTTACCTGCTTATCTTCGATTGGTTGGCGCAAAATTTCAATGACATCCCGATTACACTCCGGCAATTCATCCATAAAAAGCACCCCCCGATGGGACAAGCTGACCACCCCCGGCCGAGGAACCCGCCCGCCTCCAGTAAGTCCCTGTGCCGAAATCGTATAATGGGGATTAAGGAACGGACGGCTGGTTTTGATGGCCTGCGCTTTATTTAGCAATCCGGCGATGCTGTAAATCGATGATACCTCCAAACTTTCTTCTTCGGTTAGCGGGGGTAAAATCGTTGGAATACGCCGGGCTATCATTGTTTTACCCGTCCCCGGCGGCCCTATTAACAATAAATGATGGAACCCCGCTGCTGCAATTACCGCCGCTCTTTTTGCCTGATCCTGACCAGCTATATCGGCAAAGTCCAAATCTTCAAACTCATCACCATTTTCACAACCCGACCCCACTTTTTTCCCAATACGGCTTTTTCTTGCAAACTCTGCCATATCACCCTTTAGTATCGTGATTACCTCTTCCACCGTACCTGCCCCACATACTTTTGCCTTAGAAATGACTCTTGCTTCTTCCACATTTTCATACGGAACCAAAAAGCGCTGATAACCATTTGCTACCGCTTCGCGGACTATCGGCAGGATTCCGCTGGTCTTTTTAATTGAACCATCCAATCCCAGCTCACCAATTATCAACATCCCTTGAATTGATTCGAGCGGAATTGCTTCAATTGCAATCAATACCCCAACAGCAATTGGCAAGTCAAAAGCTGTCCCTTCTTTACGTAAATCCGCCGGTGAAAGATTCACCGTGATATGAAGAGGTGGTAATTTAACATCGGTATTTTTGAGTGCCACCCTAACCCGCTCCGCCGCTTCCCTGACTTCCGGCGAAAGCAACCCCACCATCGCAAACCCAGGCAACCCACTGGTCGCATTAACTTCAACTTGCACAAGATAGCTCTGAATCCCTAATATAGCACCTGACGTTACACTAGCAAACATAATTTTCCTCCTGCGTTGCCGCACTTGGCAGATGAATTTCCAGCGCAGAACGCGCTTGCGCTCCGAGAGCAACGTTGCGTTACATAAGTTTGCAAAATACGCAAACTAAGTAACGACGTTGCTCAAGGGTTCTGCTTTTGGAAAATCATCTTCCAAGTGCTAATTTTACTTCAAAATTTACTTCAAAATAACTTTGGATTATTCTAGAAATCCTTGAGCCATATTGAAAACCTAAAAAATAGAACACATCCGAATGGACATGTTCTACTATACAACACATTTCACAAAAAATCAAGCTCTTTTTTTAAATTATTTATTTTATTTTGTGCAACTTATACAAAATAGTTAAATCTTCCGCTCCATCCCATCAGGATCAACCGAAAATAAAATAGCCTGCTCACGGTTTATCTTACCATCATAATAAAGTTGCATTATTGCATCATCCATCGCAATCATCCCCTGCTTGCGGTTCATTTGCATAACCGAAACAAGCTGATGTGATTTTCCCTCACGGACAAGATTACGCACCGCATGATTGGCATGCAAAACCTCAAAAGCCGCAACCCGTCCCTGCCCATCGGCAGTCGGAATCAATTGCTGCGAGACAACTGCTTCAAGAACATTTGCGAATTGGACACGGATTTGCTGTTGCTGGTGGGGAGGAAAAACGTCAATAATACGGTCAACAGTACTCGCAGCCCCAATTGTATGCAAAGTTGAAAGCACCAAGTGACCGGTTTCTGCGGCTGTTACCGCGACACTAATTGTTTCAAAGTCACGCATCTCACCAACCAAGATGACATCCGGATCCTCACGTAGGGAAGCACGCAGGGCATTGGCATAACTCATTGAGTCGATCCCAATTTCCCTTTGGTTTACCATCGCTTTTTTGTGCCTATGCAAATACTCTATCGGATCTTCCAAGGTAATGACATGACAGTCACGGAAGTTATTTACTTTATCAATAATCGCGGCAAGAGTCGTAGATTTACCACTACCGGTCGGTCCGGTTACCAAAACCAGCCCTCTTTTACGGCTATAAAGGTCAACTACCGAAGGGGGAACACCCAATACATCCGGTGACGGTACCTCAGTTCCAACGATACGAAAAGCGGCGGCCGCGGTTCCCCTCTGACGGTAAGCATTTACCCGGTAACGCCCCAGTTCGGGAACGGAAAAAGACATATCCCATTCACCAAGCTCATCAAATTTCTTTCGTTGAAAATCATTCATGACTTGATCAACGATTGCTTCCGTATCAGGTGGCATCAAACGGTCAAAATCCATCGCAATTAACTGACCATTTACACGCATTTTGGGCGGAACACCAACCGTAATGTGTAAGTCTGAGGCTCCCGCTTCATGGGCGACCCGAAGCAGTTCTTCAATTCTGGGCATAGAAAGTCCTTTCTTACTTTTACTTAGGAGTCACAAAAGCTGGTTCATCAATACTGATACCCTGACTCTTTAATGTCTCAAGGTCGATAACATGGCGGTTATCCAATGTTTTCATTATATCAACGATTTCGATATTGCCATATGCGGCCTTGTCACTTAAGTCGATAATTGAATTGTTGCGGAAGCTTAATAACATTGGCCTTAAGAGATCGAATAAGTTTTCTTGGAGGACCAACGCTTTATCTCCATTATTAAGTTCAACACTGACACCTTGATTGAGGATATTGATACTGCTGATCAGGGCGTCAATAATCGGTTTGCGGTAAAGCTTCTCACGTTCAAGGATATGTTTTATTACCGTAACTTCTGAAGCCGGAGGTTTTTCGAGGCGCATCGCCGTCATATCATCAAATGTGTCGGCTATCAATAAAATCAACGCACCGGCGGAAATTTTGTCATCACCTCGATAGTTTTCATCTTTGTCAGCAACTTCTTTTAAACGAATATATTGAGTGCAAATTCTTTTTATTGACGGATTTGAGGGGAAAACTTCATCAAGTGTCAGTATCCCGGTCATCATCGCCGCTCTGATCCGTTGGAGATCCAAATCGTCTTTATCTTCTTTTAAAACTTGCTCAATCGGTAATGAAAGTTTGCCAATATCGTGTACCAAAGCTGCCGTGACGACTTCATTTCGCTCAGCAAGGTTGAGATTTAAGGTCTTGCTAAGTAATGCCGCCAAAATTGATACATTCATCGAATGTTTAAAAATATAGTCTTCATTACTTCGCAGATTTTGGACAAAATTGACTTTACCTGATACATAACCATAGTTTTTGATAATATCAGCAACAATGAATTGTGTGCGGTTCTGCTTTTTCGTCTTCACGATACGATTTAACTCGTCAGCAATCGCAAATATACACATCGTTTGAAAACGTTCAAAATCCAGGTCTGCCTGGGTCATTGGCGGCACTGGTTCGGCCGGTTCCAATATGTAGATGCCGATAAGACCGAAATTTTTGATACTTTCAATACCTTGCGGTGAAAGTAATGAGTTTCGTTCATACAAAAGTACGCCTGATTTATTATAAATCGGCCGGGCTAAACGCATACCCACTTTAAGTTCATTTGTTTTTTTGAAGAGCATTCTTCATTTACCCCTATTCATAAGACTTGTCCAGCTCGATATAATAATAACATACTATTAACATTTTTTCTATAAAAATTTATGTTTTATCTTTTTCAAATCCATCCCGCAGTTTTCGTAAGGCTTTTTTCTCAATCCGCGAGACATAACTTCGCGAAATTTGAAGCATTTCGCCGATTTCGCGCTGGGTAACTTCCCGCCCACTGATAAGACCATAACGCAGGAAAATTATCTCTTTTTCGCGGTCAGTCAAAACTTCATCAAAAAGTCCGGAAAGTCTTTTTGTATTATCATATATCTCCATACGGTCAAGGATATCCGTTTGCTCTTGTTCAATTATATCAAGAAGGTTTATTTCATTTCCTTCCTTGTCAATCCCTATCGGCTCATATAATGATACTTCCTTGGCGGTTTTTTTCTTGGCGCGAAGCAACATCAAAAGCTCATTATCAATGCAGCGGGAAGCATAGGTAGACAGTTTACCCTTCTCGGCATCAAAAGATGATACAGCCTTAATTAATCCGATTGTCCCAATCGAGATCAAATCCTCCATATCTTCATCAACATTGCAATATTTCTTGGCTATATGCGCGACCAGGCGAAGATTTCTTTCAATCAGAATTTCTTTGGCTTCGGCGACGGCTTCTGTGCTTCCCTGTCTCAGGACATGTATGTAAGAGGCTTCTTCGGCGGCAGAGAGCGGCTTTTTAAATGTTTTCAAGAAAACGCCCCCAAAGTCAGTTTCTATTATTCTATGACGGGATGGGGGTGTAAGTGCTTTTCCAAAAATATTATTTATTTATATAATCAATCCAGCAGAAATTCCGCCATCACATAATTGCTTATATCAACTCCAAAAGATTTCAATGAAATATTGCTTCCATTAAATAATAGCTTCTGGGCTTCCAGTTTTTCCAAGGTCGTACCATAAATTTCATCAACATCTTTTCCAAAGAGTTCTTTGAAGTGAACTCGGTTGACCCCTTCGGTCAATCGTAAGCCGAGGAACATAAATTCTTCTATTTGTTCGCGTAATGATAACACCTGTGTTTTTTCTTTTATATTTGATTTTTTCTGTAATCTTGATGTGTTTTCCTCGCCTCTATCATTTTTGTCACTTTGGTAAATCATGATATAACTTTCCAAATCAGTTATATTTTTCCATCTTTTGTTATTTACCAGCGAAGCCGCTCCCAGCCCAAAACCTACATAATCACCCCGTTTCCAATAAACCATATTATGCTTGCATTCATACCCCGGTCGTGAATAGTTTGAAATTTCATAACGTGTGTAATTTTTCGATTCAAGAAACTCTTTTGTGTAATGATAAATCTGTCTCTCTGTCTCTTCATCTACTATTTCATCGGCTTCATTCTTCCGTGAAACGTATTTTTCATAAAAACGGGTCTCCGGTTCAAATATCAAGCCATAAGCGGAAATATGTTCCGGATTTAAGTCAGTCACTATTTTTAAGGTTTCTTGCCATGATAGTTTTGACTGCCCTGGTACTGCCGAAATCAAGTCGATATTGATGTTTGTGAAGCCGATTTTTCTTGCTTCATGGTATGTGGATAAAAACTCCTCAAAGCTGTGAATCCGCCCTAATATCCTCAGCTCTTTATTTTTTGTGGATTGCAAACCAAAACTTAGACGATTGATGCCTAACTCCTTGTATTTAGATAAAATAACGCTCGTTACCGTCCCCGGATTTATCTCTATAGTTATTTCAATATCATTTTCGGATTTAAGGTTAAACGTTTTTTTTAGTTTACATAATATCGCTTCTATTTCTTCCACCGATAAAACCGATGGTGTCCCGCCACCGATAAAAATCGTCTGCACTTCATAATCTTGATAAGCGTCTGCCTCGATTTCTATTTCGCGTAAAAGTGCCGCAACATAATTCGACTGTTCCTCACCTACCTGGGGAACAGCCGAAAGAAAATCACAATAATAACACTTGCTTTTACAAAAGGGAATATGGATATAAATGCTGATTGGTTTCATCATTTAGTCATTATCCAGTTTTAATACACTCATAAAGGCTTTCTGCGGAACTTCAACACTGCCAACCTGACGCATCCGCTTTTTACCCTCTTTTTGCTTTTCTAACAGCTTTTTCTTACGGCTGATGTCACCACCGTAACACTTTGCGAGAACGTCTTTTCGCATTGCCCTTACCGTCTCGCGGGCAATTATTTTGCTTCCTATCGCCGCTTGTATCGGGATTTCAAACAAATGGCGGGGGATTTCGTCTTTTAGTTTTTCACACATCCGGCGTCCCCGTTCATAAGCCGTATCGCGGTGTACGATAAATGACAAGGCATCCACTTCTTCGCGGTTTATCATGATATCGAGCTTCACCATTTCTGACCGCTCATATCCCTTAAGTTCATAATCAAATGAAGCATATCCCCGCGAGCGTGATTTTAAGGCATCAAAGAAGTCATATATTATCTCATTAAGGGGCAATTCATATCGTAATACTGTCCGTCCCCCCTCGATATATTCCATCCCAAGATAACGGCCGCGACGTTCCTGGCAAAGCTCCATTATCGAGCCGATAAATTCGCTGGTCACCATTATTTCCGCTGATACAATCGGTTCTTCAATAAAGTTGATTTCGGTCGGATCAGGCAAATTAGTCGGATTGGTTAGGTCGATGACTTCGCCGTTATGTTTGTGTACCATATAGATAACGCTGGGTGCGGTTGTAACTAAGTCAAGGTTGTATTCCCGTTCAAGTCGTTCCTGGATGATTTCTAAATGCAAAAGCCCCAGAAAACCACAACGGAAACCAAAACCTAATGCTACCGATGTTTCCGGCTCGTATTGTAAGGAGGCATCGTTTAATTTGAGTTTTTCCAAGGCATCCCGCAAATCAGGATATCTTGCGCCATCAGCCGGATAAACACCGCAGTAGACCATTGAAAGGACTTTTTTGTATCCCGGTAATGGTTCATCACAGGGGTTCTGGGCATCGGTAATCGTATCACCAACCGCTGTATCTTTAACATTCTTAAGTGATGCCGTGACATAACCAACCATTCCCGGTGTCAGTTCATCACATGGTATAAACTGTCCCGGTCCGAAATAACCAACTTCAACAACCTCGGACTGCGCTCCGGTTGCCATCATTTGTAGTATCGTACCTTTACGGATGCTTCCTTCCATAACCCGGCAGAATACGATAACTCCTTTATAGGCATCATATAGTGAATCAAATATCAACGCTTTTAGTGGGTTATCAATGCTGCCTTTTGGGGGCGGTACTTTTTTCACCACTGCTTCAAGGACTTCTTCGATACCTTTTCCACTTTTTGCTGAAATAAGTGGGGCATCATGGGCTTCAAGTCCGATTACATCTTCTATTTCTTCTTTTACCCGTTCCGGTTCGGCGCTGGGTAAGTCGATTTTGTTAATTACCGGAATAACATCAAGGTTATGGTCTAGGGCAAGGTAAACATTTGCCAAGGTCTGTGCTTCTATACCCTGCGCTGCATCTACCACCAGAATCGCCCCTTCGCAAGCTGCCAATGAGCGGCTTACTTCATAGTTAAAGTCCACGTGTCCCGGTGTGTCTATCAGATTTAATATATATTCTTCACCATCCAAAGCCTTATATATAACCCGGACTGTTTGTGCCTTTATCGTTATCCCCCGTTCCCGTTCCAAGTCCATGTTGTCAAGTACTTGTGCCTGCATTTCGCGGTCGGTTAGAAGACCGGTTTTTTCAATAATTCGGTCGGCGAGGGTTGATTTTCCGTGGTCGATATGGGCTACGATGCAAAAGTTTCTGATTTTACTTTGGTCTGAGCCGGGCATGTTTGTGGTACTCCTTAGTTAATAATATTCATGTTTCTATCATAGACTTGTACAAGTATAGTGTATACCCGCGTGGGCGAAAGCTGCCGATTCACCGTCCAGCCCGCTCTCGCTCCGAGAGAAACGTTGCGTTACGTAAGGCGTCAAAGTACGCCGCCTAAGTAACGACGTTTCTCAAGGGCTGGTCTTGTGAATCGCACTTTCTCCCTCACGATGTAAGTTACGATGAGTAAGTTTGACTTCTAAAGTAAGCTCTTGAGGGACGTCTCACAAAGTGCGAGCGTGCTTGCGTAAAATACAAAGCCTACGACCAGCACGTAAAATCGTGAGGGCAAAAGTGCGATTCAAAAGTCCGTGCCCTTGAGAAACGTCGTTACTTAGCTAGCGTACTATGCTAGCTTACGTAACGCAACGTTTCTCTCGGAGCGAGAGCGTGCCGGACGCTGAATCGGCAGCTTTTGACCACGCGGCTAACACAGTATAACACACAAAAATCCCCCTTGTCCAGCAGCAAAGGAACAGTATGCCCAACCGACCACGCCTAACCCGCTTGAAAACAAGACTCCTAAAATGGTCAATCATCACCCTTCTCACAATAACACTCGTTATGATTATTCATAATGCCTTACAAAACTATTCACCCAACCGCGACCCCCTAAATCTCTTCCACCACGAAATCCACACCGGCTTAACCCATCAAATGTCGATAAACCTGATGCCCATCCTCAATTTTCTTGATAACCACGACCGCGTTATCGGAGTAACCTCCTATATCGAGACTGCACTATTACGACAAATGCCCATCCTCTATCTGGGAGCGTTGGAACTACGGCGGGAACCGGCAATCGAGGATGAGCAGACCCGCGATATGTTGATCCGGATGGAAGGACGGGATGAAGATAATAAAAATATTGCCGATAGTGACTTGGATTATACCGAGGATGCCTTGCACATCGACAATGCAACCCTGTTAAACTTTATACAGGAAAATACCCCGCAAAATGAAGATACCACCAATATACCCTTCCATGAAAATCCGGTTAAACAACCTCAATACGAACCTTTTACCCCACCCCCAAAACCGGTCTTTACCTATGATTGGTCACAAGATTTTTCATATCAGGACTTAATTGACAACTTTTATGCCATCGACCCAACCACTCAAACCACCGAAGCCCGTATCAACCTAAACAGCTTGCTTCACCGCGATTTAACCATCAAAAGAAATGCAAGCAACCCCCAGATACTCATTTACCATACCCACTCACTGGAAGCCTTCGCCGATTCCATCCCCGGCGATCCCAGTACCACAATAGTAGGAGCCGGGGCACATTTAGCGGAAATTTTGCGAGATAAATATGGCTTCAATGTCCTCCATAATACCACCGCCTATGATATCGACGGCCGTGATTATGCTTACACAAATGCCCTTCCTGATATAGAGCAGATACTAAAGGATAATCCTTCAATTAAAGTAGTCATTGATTTACACCGCGATGAAATGCGGGATGGGAAAAAACTTGTTATGGATTTGCAAGGCCGCCCAACCGCCCGATTTATGTTCTTTAATGGCTTAAGCTATACGAAAATGACCGGTCCGATAGAGTATTTACAAAACCCATATATCAACGAGAACCTGGCCTTTTCTTTCCAAGCCCAGGTAGCCGCCAATCAATTTTATCCCGGTATTACCCGCAAAATATACCTAAAAGCCTACCGTTATAATATGCATCTACTCCCCCGCACAACCCTGATTGAACTGGGTGCGCAGACAAATACGGTTGAAGAAATCATGAACGCCTGCGAACCACTGGCGCATGTTATTTCATTGGTTCTTAATGGGTATTGACAATATCGCGCTTGCGTCATTCATTCGGTGATGATATAATAGTAATCGGGCTAAATCTATGTATAAATACCACATTTAGCCCGAAAAAGAGGCGATTCGTACCGATTTTATGCGCGAGCGGGCTAAATCTATGTAAACAAACCACATTTAGCCCGAAAAGGAAAGAGGTTTTTATGAATATCATCGGAAGAAAAAGAGAGATGGCAGAGTTGCAGTGTTACAATAATTCGACTAAACCGGAATTTCTAATTATATATGGACGCCGCCGTGTCGGCAAGACATATCTGATAAAAGAATATTTTGAGGGGAAGTTTGCGTTTTACTTTACCGGGTCTATAGATTCATCAAATGCAACTAACCTAAGTAATTTCGATAACGCAATTAGCGAATATGGAGGGGATGCTTCGTCGCTATCAAAGAACTGGAATGATGCATTTACCAAATTAAAAAAGTTACTGAAAGAAAATCCAACGAATAAAAAAGTTGTATTTATAGATGAAATGCCTTGGCTTGATACCCCGAGTTCAGATTTCTTATCTGCCTTTGATTATTTCTGGAATAGTTGGGCATCGACTGTACCGGGGCTTTTATTTATTGGTTGCGGTTCTGCGACATCATGGATAACCAAGAATATTTTTCAAAACAGGGGTGGCTTGCATAACCGCATCACCGGAAGGATATATCTTGCTCCATTTTCACTAGGGGAATGTGAAGATTTTTTTCAAAGCCGGAATATTGTGATGACCCGTTATCAAATGGCGGAGTGTTATATGATATTCGGCGGAATCCCATATTACCTCAATCTCTTTAGCAAAGAATTATCGTTATCACAAAATGTTGACCGTCTCTGCTTTACTGACAACGCAACACTGCGATATGAATTTGATGAGCTTTATAGGTCATTGTTTAAAAAACCGGATCGGCATATTGCTATTATTACTGCTTTGGCTACTAAAATAACTGGAATGACCCGAGCAGAACTAAGTGAAACCGCCAATCTACCACCTAATGGCCATTTTACGGAAGTATTGAAAGAGCTTGAGCAATGCGATTTTATCGAAAAGTACAGTGATTTTACTAAGGCAAAAAAAGGCTCTTGTTATTACTTAAAAGATCCATTCAGCCTGTTTTATCTTAAATACATGAAAAATAATAACTCAAAGGATGAGTATTTTTGGACTAATTACGCTGAGGATGGTGGTCATAGGGCATGGAGCGGGTACGCTTTTGAACTACTTTGCTTGATGCACTTAAAGCAAATTAAAGCAAAACTGGGCATCCTCGGTGTTTCAACCGAAACAGCTTCATGGCGTAGTAAAAATGCGATACCAGGAGCGCAAATTGATTTACTAATAAGCCGCCGTGATGGGGTGATAAACCTTTGCGAAATGAAATATACCAGACATCCATATGAGATAACGAAAACCCTTGCAACAGAACTGGAAAGGAAAAAAGCTGTTTTTTTGCAAGAAACGAGAGTAAGAAGCGCTATCCATATAACAATGGTTACCACATGGGGATTGAGTGATAAGGGTTATAGCAGTATGGTGCAATCGGAAGTGGAATTAGGAGATTTGTTTTCGTCTTAAGTCGCCTTAAAACAATGGTACTTACATAGATAGCAGCAAGCTGCAAGCAACCTGTTTTACCTTGTTTATAATCGCAACGCATTTTTTCTTATCCATTCCCGCCTTTAACCCAACTCTGAGCAACTCCTTTTCACCGGGGGCTTTACCATTTCCATCTATAGAGGTCGTATGTTCACCGTAATAAGTAGTGCTATATGTCAAATCATACGCGGGTGCAAGATGCCACTGCTTATTTTGCTCATCGTACAGGAAGCTGAAATTCTTCGAGTGGTCGTCCCGATTATGGAAAAAGACGTTAAAACAAGCCCGGCGGAACATGTTTTCAATATGATATGGATTATCCTTTGTAAGGATTTTTGTTAGTTTCATCAAGTCATGGTAATCCAAGTTTGGTTGTTCAAAATCAAGCTCCAATAAGGCGGCTACTGTCAAAACATGGATTCTTGTTTTGCCTGAATCAGCATTCACCTTGTCAAAACGCTGGGTACCAAAGTATCCATCTCCCAATTTAGAAGGAAATAGTCTCGTTTGGGTCATGTCAATGCCACATTCTTTTGCCCAAAGTGAATATTGATATTCACTTTTACCAACATTAAAACTTTCTCCCCTGGCGGGAAACTTTATAATCCATTCAGCATCATCTATTTCCATCATTATCTTTGGTCTTGCACCGCCGGATGTCCCACCCAGCATATATAACGCATCGAGTTCTTCTGACTTGTCTGTTTCTAATAATTTTTTGCTTTCCGTAGCAAGAAAATCCAAATCAAGCTCCGGGTGTTCGGATACAAGATTGTATTCCGGCTGATAGCATAAAACACCCCTTCCTTCGTTTCCAACAATTGCCAAACGATCAAGTACGGAAATTTCGCCGGGCTTAATATTATTTTTTATCAATAAGCGGTCTAAAATCAATCTACCCCACGCATCTGGTAAGCTGTCGGTAAATACACCAAATAAGCCGTTGAAATGATTCTTACTTGAGACAAAAACTCTTTTTTCCATTGGTAAAGAAAAGGGACTAATCGAAAACCCATTACTGAGCCAGTTATCGTCATACTCAAAGGCAATCTGCTTATCCTTAGTCAAAGCCAAGGTACCCACCATTCGGTCTTTGTATAAAACACGTAAAAATTTATTTGTTTTCATTTATTACCTCATGGATGCTTCGATAAACCACTTGAGTAAAAAGCTGTTTGATTTCATCGCTTAAATCAAGCTCCATCGCTATTTTGGTTAAGGAGAGTAATGAGATGTTGCCACTGCGTTCAAACCATTTTATTGAACCATAACTGATACCCGTCCGGTTGCTTAACTCCTTTTGGGTTATTTTTCTGCGTTTCCTGATATTTTTTAACCGCTTCGCCAAGTCAAGGTTTATATCTTCCGCTGTTTCCCATATCAATTTTTCCAAAGGTATACCTCATTAACATCTTGTTTAGTTTAGTATAACATGGTTCCTGTTTTTGCGCAATATAAACGGACAATATATTGTCTTTTGAGATTATTTCTAGTTCATTTAGACAATATATCGTCCGTCAATGATGTGTGAAGCAGTCTTACTTGTTCTGCTGCTTCACAAAGTCACTTTGCATAAATACTGTATCCCGGATTTGCTTCAAGTTTGGTTGTTGTATCGGATTTCCCATGAAAAGGTAAGTTTATGAGAATATCCGCGAAATATCATTAAAGAGGATAAAGACCATCAGCACCATCAAAACCACCATTCCGGCGAGATGGACAAGTCCTTCTTTTTCCGGCGCGACTGGTTTACCCCTTATCATTTCGAGGATGATGAAGACCAATCGTCCGCCATCAAGGGCGGGTAAGGGTAAAAGATTGATGATGCCGAGGTTGACTGAAAGTATCATTGCAATATTGAGCATTGATAGGATAACCACTGATATTCCATGCGGGCGGGCAGCTTGGAAGGTTTCACCAACGATGGTTGCCATTCCAACCGGTCCGGCGACATCATCTTTGCTCAATTGTCCTTGGACAAGCATTTTTAGGCTTTTTAAGGTCGTGGTCATGCCGAATTTTACTTCGTAATAAGCATTGCGGAATACTGATAATGCTCCTGTTTTTACATATTGTCCATAGGCACTTATGCCGATTAGATGTCGTCCGAGTTCTTCATTGTATGCCGGGTTTAGTACCACGGTATTGGGTACGCCATTTCGTTCATAGGTTATGTTTAGGGTCTCGCCCCGGTTGGTAAATGAGATAAAAGATATCTGGCGGTAAACATTGATTTTTTCGTTATTTATCCTCATTATAACATCGCCGGATTTTAAACCGACAGCTTCTGCCTGACCGCCGGGGGTTATTGTTTCGAGGACGGGTAAGTCGATGCCGGTATTTCCAATGATAATCAGTCCGATTAGGTATGCGAGGATAAAGTTGAAGACTGGTCCGGCGAATATGGTTGAAAAACGTGCTCCGACCGAGGCAAGTAGGAATGAGCCTTCTCTTAGTTCCGGGGTTTTGTTTTCCTGCTCCTCTTCGTTTTCCGTTTCAAGTTTGTTTCCGACTTCGCCTTCGAATAGGCAGGCGCCACCGATGGGAAAGAGTTTCAGGGAGAATTTAGTGCCCCATTTGTTAAATGAAAAGAGGGTTGGGCCCATTCCGATGAAAAATTCTGTTACTGTGATGCCGTTTTTGCGTCCGAGGATGTAGTGGCCTAGTTCGTGGGCTAGGACGATGAGGCCGAATATGATTATGAAGGAGATGAAGGTTGCCATTTTTGTGACCTTTCTTTTTGGGTTGTGGTTTGTGGTGTTTCCCGTGATTTTTGTGTGGTTTGTGCTATTTTTATGTGGTTTGTGTGATTTTTATGTGGTTCCCACGAGAGTGATAAATATATATCCGGCACAAACGCGCTTGCGCTCCGAGAAAAACGTTGCGTTACGTAAGCTCGTAAAATACACGAGCTAAGTAACGACGTTTTTCAAGGGTTTGTTATGGATATATATTTATCACTCCGCGGTTATGGTTTTTGAGTTATGGTTTTTGGGTTATGGTTTTCGTGTTATGGTTTTCGAGTATGGTTTTTGAGTTATGGTTTTTGAGTTATGGTTTTTGAAATGTATTCATAGGTTTCCTGTTCGGTTGATAAAATATCCTCGATGGATGGATTTGCAATATGCTTATGTGCTGCCATCGCGCCTTCGATTAGTTCGTATATTTGTAAAAATCTTATTTCATTGTTAAGAAATAAGCTGACGGCTTTTTCGTTGGCGGCATTATATACTGTTGGGTTGCTGCCTCCGGCAAGTAGAGCGTCGTAAGCAAGTGGTAATCCTTTGAAGGTTTTTATGTCTGGGTCTTCGAATGTCAGGCAACCGATTGCTGTAAAATCTACGTTTTTGCCTTCTAATGGTTTTCTTTCGGGATAAAGCAGGGCGTATTGGATTGGTAATTTCATGTCGGGTAAACCGAGCTGGGCGATAAGTCCCCGGTCAACAAACTCAACCATTGAGTGGATAATGCTTTGCGGGTGGATGATTACTTTTATTTTTTCGGCGGGGACATCGAAAAGCCAGTGGGCTTCGATTACTTCTAAGCCTTTGTTTACCATCGTCGCGGAATCAATCGTTATCTTTTGTCCCATCGACCAGTTTGGGTGTTTTAGGGCATCGGCTTTTGTTTTTCCGGCTAAGTCATTAGTAGTTAAGCCACGGAATGGTCCGCCGGATGCTGTCAGGATTATTTTTGATATTGTATCATGTTTTTCTGCGGTTAGTGATTGAAATATTGCGCTATGTTCGCTGTCTACCGGTAATATTTTGATGTCATGTTTTTTGACTAATGGTTTGATGATATGTCCGGCGGTTACAAGGGTTTCTTTATTGGCAAGGGCGATATCTTTTCCGGCTTCGATGGCGGCAATGGTTGGTTTTAGTCCAATCATTCCAACTATTGCAGTAACCAGCATTTCGATGTCGGGTAGGGTCGATACTTCAATAAGTCCTTGCATTCCACTTAGTATCTTTACCGGTAAATCTGCGACCCTGGTTTTTAAATCTTGGGCGGCAGCTTCGTTGTTCATTGCTGCGTAGGTTGGGCGAAATTCGCGGATTTGTGCTTCGAGTAAATTTACGTTGCTTCCGGCGGCTAGGCCGGTTACTTTTAAATCGTTGGGGTTGTTCCTGACGATTTCTAGAGTCTGTGTTCCAATTGAGCCGGTTGAGCCGAGGATGGAAATTTTTTTCATTTTTTACTCCATTTGTACTCCATGCTTCTGCCTCATGTGATTTTTTGCATAGTTAGCTCGATCAAGTAGGGCGCTACGGATGATATATTCCAAAAGCAAAACCCTTGAAAAACGTCGTTACTTAGCTCGTGTACTTTACGAGCTTACGTAACGCAACGTTTTTCTCGGAGCGCAAGCGCGTTTTGCGCTGGAATATATCATCCGTAGCGCAAAAACCAACCCCTCAACTAAAAACCCTCGCAAGAAAGTATATCACCGGAGCAGTAAATATCACACTGTCGAAACGGTCTAATATACCACCATGTCCCGGTATCAGTTTGCCGAAGTCTTTTATATCATGATTACGTTTAATCGCCGAAGCCGCAAGATCACCAATTTGGGAGATTATTGCCCCAACTCCGCATATTATGGCGAAGGTCAAGGTAGCAGAAAGTTCCGGCACCATCTTATTAGCAAAAAATGCTCCGAACAGTGCCCCCGCTCCAGCAGCTCCGATTATGCCACCGATAGCTCCCTCCACCGATTTCTTTGGGCTGAGTCTTGGTGCAAGTTTGTGTCTGCCAAATAACATCCCCACGCAATATGCACAGGCATCACATATCCATGAGCTAAGGAAAATCAGGCAGACAAAATAAAATCCGTTTTCAAGGCTGCGGGTCAAATATACGCAAGATAACATCACCGGCACATATATAAAGCTAAAAAATACTTCCATTATATGATGGCTGTCGTATCGTGGATAAGCTAAAACATAGACGGTCATGAAAGCAATCAGCGATAGTACTGTGAAAGCAAACAATATTGAAATATCGGGAACAAAATGTAACATGAAATAATAGGCTATTATGGCACAATATCCGACAAATACGAGGATGTTGAAGCCATTTTTTATGGCCACATTCAATTTATAAGTAAGGGTTAACTCGCGGAAACCTATTAATGAGGTTATCGTCAAAAGTAAAACCAGGATAAATTCACCGGACAAAATAGCAAATAATGCAATTATTACTAATGATATACTGCTTCCAAGCCTAACCAAAAAGTTTTTCAACCTCTTACCTCCCCATAACGCCGCTCCCTACTGTTATATGCGGCAACCGCTTTAAGTAATTCCTCTTTTGTAAAATCCGGCCAAGCTACTTCCGTAAAGTAAAACTCGGTGTACGCCAACTGCCATAATAAAAAATTGGATATCCGTTGTTCGTTGCAAGTCCTAATCAATAAATCCGGCTCCGGAAGATCGTGGGTATCGAGGTAAGTACTGAATGTTTTTTCATTGATATCGTCAGCTGATAAAACCCCAGCAAGAATATCGGTATTTACCTTTCTTACTGCCCGGACGATTTCATCACGACCGCCATAATTCAGGGCGATTTGAAAATGAAGACCGTCATTGTTTTTGGTTGCTTCTTCTAATTCGTTGATGCTCTTTTGGATATCTTTTGCCAGTCTGCTTTTATCACCGATAATGCGGACGCACATCCGGTTTTTCTCCGCTGTTTTGATACAGTTCTTCATATAGTTGCGAAGTAATTTCATTAGGGCATCAACTTCGTCCTTGGGACGGGTCCAGTTTTCGGTCGAAAAAGCATATACGGTTAGGTAATTTATGCCCATTTTGTATGCTTCTTCGCAGATAATCTCAACTGTCTTGGCACCTTGTACGTGACCGTAGTTGCGCGGCATCCCTTTGGCTTTCGCCCAACGTCCATTGCCGTCCAAGATAATTGCCACGTGCTTAGGCATTTTTAGGGTTGTGTCCATGTGAACCTTCCTAGGAAAATGTCATTGCTTGGGTTGGAACTCGCAATGACATTCGATATAATACTTTACCGGCGGGGGCAAGCCCCCGCCCTACTTATGGTAAAACCTATTGTTTAAACTTTTAATATGTCTGCTGACTTCTCTTCAACTAACTTGTCAATATCCTTGATATATTTGTCGGTCAGCTTCTGAAGCATATCTTCTAATTGCTTAACCTCATCTTCCGAAACTTCCTTGCCAAGTTTCTTAAAGGCATCATTGCCGTCACGGCGGATGTTACGGATGGCGACTTTTGACTCTTCGCCTTTTTTCTTGACATCTTTTACCAAGTCACGGCGGCGTTCTTCGGTAAGTTCCGGGAAAACCAAACGAATCGTATTGCCGTCATTGGTTGGGTTGATGCCGATATCCGAAGCAAGAATCGCTTTTTCGATTTCCTTAATCAGATTTTTTTCCCAAGGTGAAATCATAATTAGACGCGCTTCGGGAACCGTGATATTTCCCACCTGCTGGAGGGGGGTCGGAGTTCCGTAATAATCAACGCGAATCTTGTCAAGCACCCGGGGATTTGCCCTCCCGGCACGGATTCCGGCATAATCATTGACCAAAAAATCAATCGCCTTCTTCATCTTTTCTTCGTATACATCTAAACGCTCTTTCATGCTCGTACCTCCCTAACACTTAAGCAGTTACTACTGTTCCTTTGCAAACTCCACTAACCGCATTCACAATACTGTTCTCATCATTTAACGCAAAGACGCGCATCTCAAGCCCATTTTCTTTAACCAATATCGAAGCCGTCATATCCACAACCTTTAGATTCTGGGCAATTACCTCATCGATGGAAATCTTGTCATACTTAACTGCCTCTGGGTTATTGCGCGGGTCATCGCTATAGACTCCATCAATGGATTTTGCCAGCAAAATCATGTCGGCATCCACTTCAATAGCCCGCAAAGCAACGGCTGTATCAGTTGAGAAAAACGGGTGCCCCGTTCCCCCGGCAAAGAAAACCACCGTCCCCTTTTTGAAGCACTTGACCGCCCGGTCTTTGGAAAAAAGTTTCGTAAATGTACTACAGGCAAATGGGGTAAGGATGCTCGTTTCCATCCCGGTACTGCGAAAAATCTCCGAGACATAGATGCAATTCATCACCGTCGCCAGCATCCCGATTTGGTCAGCTTTTGTACGGTCGATATTTTCACTGCTCCGACCCCGCCAGAAATTGCCGCCGCCAATCACGATACCCACTTCGGTACCGGAAGAAACAAGGCTTTTCACCTGAACCGCGACTTTTCTGACCGTTTCCTCACAAAAGCTGGTTTTCTTCTCCCCGGCTAATGCTTCACCGGAGAGCTTCAGCAAAATTCTCATAAATTATTTTTTTCCTTTTTTCATTTCATCAAAGAAAGAAGTCGGATTTACTTCTGCATAACATTGTGAGCACATACCTTCGATAACCGCACCATTATTGATTTGGACGGATTTTGATTTGATATTGCCCATTACGATGGCGGAGGTATCAAGGATAACCGGACCCATGACATCGATGTCACCTTTAACTGCTCCGGCGATTACGGCACTGTTGGCAAAAATGTTGCCGATGATAACAGTACTTTGACCGATTTTGACGCTGCCGAGACTGCGGATTTCACCGGTGATTTTGGCATTGTCGGCAAATATTTCGGCGGCCTTTGAGTCACCATCAACCGTACCGGTGACATTTAATTTGCCAAGGATGTCGATATTACCATTTACACTGCCCTCTAGCTCAAGTGAGCCTTCCGAGGTAATATTTCCAACAATGTTCATTCCTGCCGTGATAGTTGCTGTTTCATCCGAGGCTCTTTTGCCGGATGCATCTGCTTTCATGTTTTCCGCTTCTGCCGTTGCTACATAAATAGAATCATCGCCCATTTCTTCATCCTCTTTCATAGTATTAATATCATCATACTCCGAAGGAGTAAGATTTCCTTCATCCAACTTGTCAAGCATACCGTCAAGGTCAAACATCTCCTCCGAAACTTCTGTCTCCAAGTCTTCATCTGCCACGTCAACAAGTTCTTCTAAAGCTTCTTCCGGTAATTCTTCTTCGAAAGCTTCGAACAACTCTTCGGCAACATCTTCATATTCGGCATCGTCCATTTCCTCTGCCGTCTCTTCCGAAACTTCCATGTCTTCATCCTCTAAAAGAGGCTCGTCCATCAAAAGCTCGTCCGGTAAACCATCAAGAATCTCATCCTCCGGCATAAGTTCACCAACCGCTTGGGATAAATCCTCTTTTAAATCAGTAAAAAAACCCATTGCTAATCCTCCCATTTTGATTATTATTTAATTCGTTATATGTTGTACTACTATAGTTTCATCACATATTGGTAAAATAACCGTATTTTCCAAGCCCAGGATAGCTTCTATTATCTGTGGTAAAGCCGCCACGGTATTGGTTTTCTCAGCCGTATCATGCATCAGGATTATGGCAGTTCTTTTGTCCTTGATACCGTTAAGACAATTATTCACTATCCGTGAAACACTGATATAACTGGTTGCGGCATCACCGCTCGATATATTCCAATCAAAGTAACTGATGTCTTTATCTATCAAATAATTAATAAATAACTGCATTTCACTGCGGCTGACGGTATTTGAGCTTCCTCCGGGGAAGCGGTAATAACGGCTCCAGACCCCGGTCGCTTCATACAAAAGCTCTTGTAATCTGGTCAAATCCTCGCTGAAAGTTTCAACGGAGCGGTATATTTCGTTATACCGGTGGCTATATGAGTGCATCCCGAGGGTATGCCCTTCGTCCACTATCCGGCGGTACAGGGCAAGTGACCTTTCATCGGTTTTCCCAATCACGAAAAAAGTCGCTTTAATCCCATATTCATCCAATATATCCAAAATCCGTTCGGTATTATTGCTTGGTCCGTCATCAAACGTAAGATATACTTTTCGCTCGATAATCTCGTCGTTTAATTCACCTACCTGTGTATTACGGTTTCGTCCTGATTCTTCCAATCGGGCGGTATGAAAAATACTCGTCTCAATAATCTCTAATTCTTCACCTGGTTCTCTTGCCATTTCTTCAAGATTTAACAATATCTCCTCTTGAAAAATAAGCCTCTCTTCCAAATCCATCATTTGCTTGCGTGCTTCCGAAAGCTTTAACCCAAGCATGATACAGAAAACCGACGGTAAAATGATAGCGGATAAAATAGCCAGGATAATGATTTTCTTAAGTATTTTAACCCGTTTCCGGCGTTCATCAGTCAGGCTTAATAACTCTGACATTTACCTATGGCTCCTCCACACGCATATTTAGCGTGTTGCAAACTGACACAACTGTTCCAAAAAGTTATTCCCAAACCATAATAACATATAAATCAGAAAGAAAAAAGGGGGAAAATAACTTTTAATTATCATTCGCCCGAAATTATGCTATAATAATTTTATGATACGGCAAAATAATGCTAATGACTTGTATCAAATATACACCCACTGCTTCCCCGACTACCCATTACCGGAGGAAGAGTTTTATGATTCACTGAAACCGGATAGTGAATTAACCCATACCATCAGGGCTTTTTCCCCTGATGGGAAACCGTCCCATTGGGACGCTAAAACAAACCGTTCCAATGGAACGCTATGCGGGTTCGCTTTGGTAAATGCCAAATCAATAACCCTGATGTGCGTACTTCCGGAGTATCGCAACCAAGGATTGGGAACATGGCTTTTAAATGAAGCAGAAAATTTCATCCGTAAGCAACACAAATCGGAACCAATTATTCTTGGTCATGCCGAACATTATATTTTTCAAGGTGTCCCGGTTGAATACGGCGCGGTTTCCTTTTTTGAAAAACGCGGTTATTGTGCCGATGAAACCACTGTTAATATGTGGCTTAAGTTAGAAGATTATGATTTTAACAAACTAAATCTTCCCGAACCGGAGGGAATAACTTTTCGGCTGGCGACGGAAGCGGATGAAGCGGCTTTATGGGCTGCCATAGATGAGGTACTACCGGAATGGCACGCATTATTTAATGATGACAAAGTTATGCTGGCGATGTCCGGCAATCAAATCGTTGGTTTCCAGCAGCTGGATATTGAGGGGGCACGATTTCGAAATTTGGGGGAAAAAGCCGGTTTTATCGGCTGTGTCGGTATCATAAAGGATGTACGTAAGCAGGGTATCGGTCGCCGGATGGTAACCGAGGGGATTAAATGGATTAAGGAGCAAGGGGGCGAAGCGATTGAGTTATTGTATGTCGCTATCCCCGATTGGTATGAGCGGTTGGGGTTCGAACCGGTAAGCTACCAATGGATGGGAAAACGGAGATAGGGGTTTATGTGGAAAGTTGACCCGCAGGACATCTTAAGACAGGGTTGTATTAAAAATTCCATTTACGACAGTGATGGTCGTCTTTTGCTTGAAGAAAGCCGTGAAATCACTGATGAAGTCCGTGGTATCCTTGAGCGTTACGAGCGCAATATGTATGTTTGGCGCAATCCCAATTCCAAACCTGACGTCCCGCTTATCAAACCCAAAACGCCGGCTCCGGAAGAGGAAAAAATCGTCGTCCTCTCCGAAGAAGTCAAAAAGTCTGCCGTTGATGCGATTGATTTCCTTTATAGCAACCATGACATTGAAGAAGGTGTGGACCGGGTTGAAGATTTGTCTCATGCTTTGGTCGATGTTATTGCTGCCGACGACAATGTCGGTATTTCCCTTGATACATTGAAATGCAGTGATGAATATACTTTTAAGCATAGCCTTGATGTCGCCGCCATCGCGATTATGGTTGGCAAAATGCTGGGACTACCCGACCTTCAACTAAAAGAGCTGTCTACTGCCGGTCTGCTTCATGACCTTGGCAAAACACGGATTCCAACCGAAGTACTCAATGCTCCCCGCAAACTTACCGACATCGAATTTAATATGATGAAAACCCATCCTGTTTATGGCTATCAAAATATCATGAACCTAAATACCATCCATGACCGGATTAAAGTGGCAGTCCTCCAGCATCACGAAAAATGGAACGGGCATGGTTACCCCCAAAGACTTGCCGGGGAAAATATCAGCCTTTATGCCCGGATTCTTGCAATTGCTGATGTTTATGATGCCCTCATTACTGAACGTCCGTACAAACAAGCCCATTCGCCGAGCCATACCGTTGAAATGATGATGGCAATGTCCGGCGATTTTGATATCCATATCCTGCGGGTTTTTTTCCGCTCAATAGTGCTTTATCCAGTTGGATCGCAGGTACTTCTCAGCAATGGCGAGACTGCCTTTGTGGTCAAAAATAATAAAGAAAATGTTCTTCGTCCCGAAGTTGTTACCAGCACCGGGACGAAGTATGATTTGTTTAACGATATCAATTGTTTGACTATTACAGTGCTTGAGAAAGTGGGTTAAAGCGACGAATGCGGGAAATCGTCAGTCGCCCGTGGCGTATCATACGCATACGCATTAGTCGACATACCGCAAGGACAAGACGTCCCCTTCTGCGACATCGAAAAACCACAATGCGGGCAGACATTGGAACCCCTGCCGGGTGCCCCCGCTCCTCCACTTGCCCCGACAAGAAGCCCCTTTGCCGCAACCAAGACGAATATCAGCACTATTGCCATAATCACTGCCAACACCGAAAAGATATAAAAGCCTAAAAGGTAAAGCACGACGATGATTGCTTGCCGGAGCAAAAGAAAGGGATAACGGATAACATTTCCTTTTATCAATAAATCCAACTGCGGAATCACGATCAAAAAGATACTCATGTAAATCCAAATTTTGCCTTCCAGCTCAAAATATCTAATCGACGGAATTATCAAGACCGCAATCAGGTAAAAAATCCAATGCCATGCCGGAAAAATATTTATCCCATATTTTTCATACACTGTATTTTGAAATGACTCTCTGACCCGGCTCGCTGTATTGTAATATTTGTATGCAAAGAGGAAATAACCACCAATCCAGAAAATCGCAAGTAAAAAATTGTGCCACCAAGCATGGGTACCCGAAAAACCGATAAAGTCGGGAAGGTAAAGATTCGCCAAACTATAAAGTGCCATCACGACATACAAGCTTGCCACAACGGAAGCCCAAATCGCGCCAAAGAATGCACCGATAACTGCCCAGAAACCACCTTCAAAAGCATCTTCGGTGGCATTACCCAACTGCCCGTGGGTATTATTTCCGAAGGTTTTTACCGTTCCGTCACGTCTTACGATGATGCTGTGATTTTCACCCGCCGATACGGAAACTACATTGTCCATCACTTTGATGGGTTCCGCGCGACTTTCGGTTGTACCGTCACCGAGCTGGCCATTTGCATTTTTGCCCCAAGCCCACAAACTTCCGTCAGCCTTAATTGCGAAAGCATGGTCCGGTCCGGCGCTTACGGAATGTACATTATCTAATATCACTTCATTTTCTCCAGGAGATAACTGCCACAGACGACGGTCGGAGGTAATGGCATAACCTGCGCTTATAAAAACCACATTACCAAGGTCAATCCGCTCCGGGCGGCTGGGTCGGCCGGTGCCACCCCAGTGCCAGACACTTCCGTCTGCTTGCAAGGCAAAATTTGCCCACTTTCCGGCGGCAACCTGGATCACATTCTCCAAGATTCTCTGCGGCTCGGCGGTAATAACCCTGGTGCCATTCCCAAGCTGGCCTGTTTGGTTATTACCCCAAGTCCACAGACTGCCATCTGTTTTTATCGCCGCACTATGCTCGAAACCAGTAGTTATGTAAACCACGTCGTCCATGATTTTACCGGGCTGGTTCTTGCTTATGATCATCGTAACCCCGTTCTGCCCACGGTTTCCATGACCCCATCCCCAAAGTGTGCCTTCCTCATCAAGGGCGAGTGTGTGGGCGCCTCCGGCGACAACCATTTTCATATTTTCCATTATTTTAATAGGAAGGCGGCGCGTCCTATTATTACCAGTACCTAACCGTCCGTTATCACCCAAACCCCAAGTCCAAAGGTTTCCTTCGGAATCAATCAGGGTGCTGTGGTTGTATCCAGCGGACACCATCTTAGGTTTATGGAAGTTTTCGGATTCAAGCCCAACCGCTTCGGTAACTGCATGTCGCACCCGTTCTTCCTCGCTCATTCCGCCCGGGGCAAGGAAGTCCATTCCGTAGGTGAGTATCAGAATGAAAACGATGATTGTGATTATAAGTCCTATTACTTTTCCTATCATTATTATTCTCCTCCATTGCGGTTCACTATTCGTCATGCTGTCATTATTCGTCATTGCGGGCTTGACCCGCAATCTCACTCCACTCTACCGTCCCCCACATGAGCATGCTGAAAAATGGGTTCCGCAAGCACAGTAAATATCATCCCAACATGGGCCTACCCAACCGGGTAATCCGGCGGGACACATCTCCATACCGCAATAAGGGCAAGGGTATGATCCGCCACCCCCGCATCCACAGGGAAAAAATTCGCAAACACCACATGGTGGTCTACCAGTTTCGCAGATGCAAGTTTCTGCAAAACAAACGTCACAGCCTAGTCCGGTTGAGTCACCAAAGCAAATACAAGGTGATTGCGTACAACTTGGGCACAAATTGGGATTAGGGACTACATTTATTATAAATTCTGTCCTGACCGGAGAAAGCATCCGCTCCCCTTCAAGGTCTACGAAAATCCGCGTCAGCATGATTTTGGCAGTTCCCTCCCTCAAGCCTGTCACCATACCGTTGTATACAATGATATTCGATTGCCCACTGAGTATTTCAACTTCGTAAAATACCGCGGGAAGCGAAATCTTCGTATACAAATCAAGTCGTTCGTAATAAACATCAAGGGCAAGGGTTTCATCGACGGCGATAGTCTTTGGCTGTTCGCAGACAATTCTATGGTTCCGGGTACATTGGTGAACCCGGTACATACTTTCCCGTACTGTTCCCTCATAATGTAGTGCTTTTAGTGTTGTCGTGGGGAATTTGTGTTCAAACTCCCTGCCTATGAATCTGGTAATTGAAGTGACGAATGCTTTTTCATAACCTTTTTCGCCTTCAAATTGTTCGCGGGTAAAATCCTTCAAACCTTTCCTCATGGCATCCATGGTGCGCTCTAGTTTCATCGCCCAGCTAAAATTCCTGTTTGAATACTGTCTAATTATTCTTGTAAGTTGTTTATCATCCAAATCATCTATCCAATCGAGAATTTGTAGTTTTAATTTTTTAAGATGCGGTGCAAGACGCGGCGCAACTTTTTTATCCAAAAGCCCTACAAAATCCTTGTGAAATTCCACAAAAATCTTCGAGTATGATTCCGCCCTGAAATCAAGGCAATATTCAGGTGGTTTTGAATCCGTATAGATGCAACCTTTTACTTTTCCTTCTATCACTATTAAGTTACCTGTCTTAAATAAATTAATCCCGTACATATTGATATCAATTATAAAACCCGTTTCTGCGCTCGCCGTAAAACTTGCCTCAAGTGTACGTGTAACATTCCCGGGCTCTATGCGGGGTAATTGAAAAAATTCCGGTCCTAAACCCGCGGTTATTTTGCCTGTTTGCTCAACTCTGTATATAGCTTCGCCCTTGAGCGAAAGATTAAGCGGAATCCCTATCTGGAACATAAAGAAATCGTTTTTCGGGGATGTCGTCCCCCATAATGTTTTTTTATGTTCGTACAATTCACCTGACTTTTTTATTTCTACGAAAAGGGTATAATCCACTTTGAATTTGACCGCCAAAGGAATTTGATGATACAAAATATCGCAATAACGGATGGTGTATTCCACTTGTGCTCTTTTGAGCCCTACGGAACCCGTGATTTCGCCTTTCAGTTGCTTATCTTTGATGGGTATCATTTCGTTTAACCGGATCGGCGGCATTGTCACCTGTCGGTTCGGATTCCACAAGCCGGGAGACGTTATCGGCACGACTTCGGGCTGAACCCAACCAGTCGATAAGGGAGCTGAAAGTCCCATGCCATGGGGTTTACCAAATTTTGGCACATATGAAAGATAAGGCTCGTTATATCCGTTTTCGTCTTCCCAATAGAATATAAATTCCTCGTTGGCGAGGTCTATCGAAACTGCTATGTCAAGGTTATCAAAAATTTCCAGGATTGAAGCCTCTTCGGCGGTAATATGGGCAAAATCATTTGACATCGTAATGCTTGTGATCTTTCGGGCAACACCGGTTGGAAACGATTCAGTAGCAGGGAATATGACAATTTCTCCCACTTCAAAATCTACATCACTGACAGGCAGACTTATAGAAGTTACCGAAACATCATTGAAAGTAATACTTCCGGCATATTTTTCACGCTTATCGCTGACATTTTCACGCAAATTCGTTTCCAGTCTTTCCTCAAAATCTTCCGCTCCGGTCAGCTCCGCTTTAGCAAATGCCACACACTTTTCAATAAATTCAAAATCGGCATATTCACTCGCACCCTCGTTAAGCAAACCAAGGTTAAATGCCATGATTGCTCCCCAAATATCCTCCGCTTCAAAAATATCCTCGGGTATATCGGCGTCATCATCACCGAGCGCAATTATGTATCCGGCGGCCCGGACAACGCTTGCCGCCACAAAGCTCCGGCTTGCTCCCCCATACGGGTCGAAATCATAACCGATAGATTCTTCCGGAATCCAACCTAACTCAGCGGCGAAATGAATTTCATGATAACCAAATGAATCCGGCAGGACATCAGGAAATAACGAGCCGAAATCAACCAAATCTTCGGGGTCGGGTACGTTACCGGTTGCCACCATATAGAGCCTTGAAATCCAATCGGCGCGGGAAAATTCGAAATTTGTATCTTCTTCCTGCGTATTTCCCCATCCATCTGATGGACGGTTCATCACAGCATATATTCCTGTGCCGACTCCCCCGGTAATTAATAATGCGACCACCGTTATGATGGCGATGAGTTTCTTTTTGTTGACAGCTCCGTTTTTCTTGGTTTTGGCAATTTGCCCGGCATTTTTTTCATTATCATAATGATAGTTTTCATTGGGATAAAAAACTTGCGCATACTCACCCGTCGCATCATCAAACCAAGTCACCCATTGACCCTGTTTTCCCGTTTTGGGGTCAGAACCCGCGGTCGATTGGTAATATTTGCCACTGCCGGCATCGTACACATACCCCGGCGGGGCTTGATATTTTGATGTCATATTTTATCCTCCGTACTACTTCAACCCTACCATTGTGGGCAAATGCAATCATTGTAACCATCATAAATTACCAGACATCCACTACAGTAAGCCACTCCACAATAATCCCACATACCGGAATAGACGCCAGGACAATATTCTTGAAAACATCTATCGCAAATTATATATGGCAATTCCGACGAATCATCACTACATACACAAGGTGAAACCCCACAATAGAGGCACAAATCCACCTCATCAGCGACATTTATCTTAAAGGTTGTTGTTACCGAAGAAAGCATATGCTCCCCTTCAAGGTTCACAAAAGTCCGCGTCAGCTTGATTTCGGCAGTCCCCTCTTTTAAGCCAATCACCTTTCCGTTCTGGATGCTGATATTTGCTTGCCCACTGAGTATTTCAACTTCGTAAAACTTGAGGGGAAGCGGAATCTTCGAACGCAAACCAATACGTTCATAATAGACTTCAAGATCGCGGGGGGATTCACCGACGGCAATAGTCTTTGGTCCTTCGCAGATAATCCTGTGGTCCCGCAGGCAATATGGAACCTTAATCATACTTTCCCGTATGACACCTTCATAATGCAAGGTTATCAGCTTAGTCACATCGGATTTTTTACTATAATTTAAGATGCTGTCACTTCCGCGTAATGCCTTGCCGATTGATTTTTGCTTTTCGTCAATCTGTTTTTGGACAAAACTAACCAATCCGTCCCGCATTGCATCTACGGTGCGGGTTAACTCCTTAGCCCATGTGAAATTTCTTTTTGTTAAAGTTTCAATCATATCAATAATTGTTTTGCTATCTAAATGATCCTTTATCCATGAAACAAGCGTATCTTTGAATTTTTGTAAAAAATACGCGAAAATATCTTCCACTTGCCTAATCATCCATTCGGGAAGCTCATAAAAACTGCGCGAATAAGTTTCCGCCGAAAAATCAAGGCAGTATTCGCGCGGGTCGGTATCAAGATAGATACAACCTTTTACTTTTCCTTCCAAAGTGACGGTATTACCTGTTTTAAACGCATCTACCCCGAGGATACTGACATCAAATACAAATCCCGTCGTTGCGGTGGCTTTAAAACTTGCTTCCAGTGTGGGCACTGTTTTCCCCGGGTCTAAAGTAGGGCTTTGCATGGCGTCCAGCCCGAACCCCCCGGCTATTTTGCCTGTCCGCTCGATCTTTAAGGAAACATCACCTTCAAGCGAAAGATTTAATGGAATCCCCACCTGGAAAGTGAAAAAATCCTTGTACGCGGCGGTTACACCCTTTAATGTTGTTTTGTATGAGTACAATTTGCTATATAGTTTGACTTCGGCGAAAAAAGTATAATCCACATTGTATCTGACCGCCAAGGGAATTTGCCGATACAGAATATCACAGTAACGGATAGTATACATCATTTTCGCTTTCTTAAGACCCACGGTGCCTGTGATTTCGGCATCGCCGACTTTTTGCTTGATAGGTATGCTACGGTTTAACTGAATCGGTTCCATAACCTGCTGCCTGTCAGGATTCCATATTCCGGGAATCGGCCGCGGATTTCGCCTTCTCGATAAAGGAACAACATGGCTCATGGCTTGGGATATACCATCGTTTGGTATATATGAAAGGTAAGGGTCATTATATTCGTCATCTTCATCATCTTCCCAATAGAAGGTAAATTCCTCGTTGGCAAGGTCTAACGAAATCGCTATGTCAAGATTGTCAAACACTTCCAGCAGTGAAACTTCATCAGTCGTGACATGCGCAAAACCGTTTAATTCCATTATGCCGGTAATTTTTCGGGCAACACCGGCGGGAAAAGCATCGGTAGCGGGGAATATGATAATCTCCCCGACTTCGAAATCGATTTCATTTAAAGGAAGCTGGACAGAAGTTACTTCGGCATCATTGAAAACAATACTGCCCGCATATCTATCGCGGTTATCGCTGACATTTTCGCGGAAACTTGTTTCAATTTTATCCTCAAATTCCTCCATTTCATAAAGCGCTGCCAGTTCTGTCACAACAAAAGCCGCGCATTTTTCCATAAATTCAAAATCGGCATATTCATTCGCACCTTCATTTAGCAAACCGAGGTGAAATGCCATGATTGCCCCCCAGACATCCTCAGCAAAGAAAATATCTTCCGGTATATCAGCATCCTCGTCACCGAGCACCATCATGTACCCGGCAGCCCGGACTGTGCTGGCGGCAATAAAGTTCCGGGTTGCCCCCTCATGGGGTAAGAAATCATAACCGAGATATTCCTCCGGAATCCAACCGAAATCGGCGGCAAATTGGATTTCATGATAAGCAAACGAATCCGGCAGGACATCGGGAAAAAATGTGCCTAAATCAACTACCGTTTCGGGATCGGGCGCACTGCCGGTGGTTGCTATGTAGAGCCTTGCCATCCAGTCGGCGCGGGTAACATCAAAATTGATTTCTACCGTCTGGTTTTCTGTTCCGGGTGGATTGTAAGGAATTTCATGTCTTTCCTCCTGTTTCGGTGGTGGTGAAGATTGGGCTGTCGGCTCATCGGCCGGACGGTTCAACATGGCATATATCCCTGTGCCGACACCCCCGGTAATTAATAATGCCACCACCGTTATGATAGCGATGAGTTTCTTTTTATTGATTGCTCCGTTCTTCTTGGTTTTGTCAATTTGCCCGGCATTTTTTTCATTATTATTATAAGAATTTTCATCGGGATAAAAAACTTGCGCATATTCACCCGTCGCGGTATCAAACCAAGTCACCCACCGACCCTGCTTTCCCGTTTTGGGATCAGAACCCGCGGTCGATTGGTAATATTTGCCGCTGCTTGCATCATACACATAACCAGGTGGTGCTTGATATTTTCCTGCCATTTTTATCCTCCGCTATTTCCCGCAATCCCAACAGGAGATTCCGCATAAAAGATTTGCGGAATGACGAATACCCGATACGTCATTACGGTTCATTATTCGTCACTGCGGTTCATTATTCGTCATTGCGGGCTTGACCCGCAATCTCCGCCCTACTTCAACCCTGCCATCGCCCGCAAAATCTTCACCATCGCATCAAGGGCTTCCCCTGGATCCGCACAACCCGTTTTTTCCAGCCTTTCGATATGCGTCATGCTGATATTATCCCATTCACCATCACGTGTCTCTATCACCAGCCTCCTTACTCCCTCGCTGGCATATTTATGGCTGATATCCGTAATTTCATAAAGCTCGAAACGTAACGCATCTTCCATGGCTTCCCCGACATATATCGCTTGGTTGGTCAACAGAAGACCTTCTTTACCACTTTTGAAAACTGTTTCATCAAATAATAAAAGCGGAACTTCATTCGCCGCGTGCCGGGCGTATGATTTGATCGCCGCCGCCAGTTTCTTCGGCGGAATCTCATTCGTGATATGGGTATGTTCCGGATGAAAGAGAAACGGACCTCCTGCGCTTTCATAAACCGCCCGGATATACTTTTCCGCTTTTTCCTTACTCATGCTCCGAACCGAACCGCTGGTAGTTTCAACTAAATTGACCACCTCCTTTGCCTGCTTGACAGGAGGATTTTTTGCCCGCAGTTGCTTAAGTTCTATTTTTTCTTCAACCCCGTCAAGGGTATAGCGGACATTTATCAAAGTATCCTCTTCACTTAATAATTTACAATCGTAAAAGGTACCAAGATTTTTCCAATTTCCTTCCAAACTCATCTTTTGTAATGCCGTTTCACAACTTTCTATCAGGTTCAAGCTGACATTGTCACTTTTCCCGTCATGAAAAGCTATTGTCGCGATTCCGTTGTTAATTGCCTTAATCATTCCGGGATAGTAATACTTGTCCGCTATACGCAAAGCGAAAACAACATCATCAACTAAAAACCATCGGCTTTCATCCGTCTCATCAGGATAAAAAACCTGCGTATACTCTCCGGTCACCGCATCAAACCAAGTCACCCATCTGCCCAGGTAACCTGTGGCCGGGTCTGAGCCTGCGACCGTCTGATAATACTTGCCGCTTCCAATGTCATACGCAAAGCCTTCCGGTGCTGAATATTTTGCTAACATACTTAATCCTCCCACGTCATTGCGCTCCGTGCAAAGCACGGTTTCTTGACCCGCAATCTCATTTTTATTTTCCCTTAACGCTCATTAAAACGACGCCTCCTGGGCACATTCCTTCACAAATTGCATCGACTCTTCGCAAAAAGTAGCACAAATCATTTCCCTGATTTCTGCCATCCGCTCACACGCTTCGATGGCTCCCGGGTCATAACGTCTCCGGTAATCCATGGTCATCTGTGCCCTTGCATCGGCGGTATACTGTAAATATCCTTGGACATTTTCCTTTTCATTCGGGGCAATCGGAAGCAGGGGTAAAGTCCCATTATTTGTTGCCAGCAGAAAATCCGGTTCCAGCTTCTTTTTCGTGAGTCCAACCATCGCTGTTCCCATTTTTTTGAAAAATCCGGCATTATCATTATTTTTTTCTTGTAAATGTGCCATATACTCCCAGGCATTTTCCATGATTTCAAAGTAACGCGCATCAGCTTCAGGAAGCGTTTCAAACTGCTCGCCAAAGACATTTAAGAGCATGTCAATAATCGTATCAAGCCAATCCTGGATATCGGTACGCGCTCTCCATTCAAGCCTTACCCGTTCATGGTCCAAGAGACCACCCCGCATCATATCATAAACCGCCAGTTGCCGTCCCTCATAAATGCGTCCCTTTACTTCGGCAAGAAAAGCATCAATTTCCCTTCCCAGGGTAATTATCCGGTTCGTCTTTTCGGCGAGCGGGCGCAATAAGTCGGCATATGGACTCGTCGCTATATCATTCATAAAGCTTTCGACCGCGGCCAGGTCATTAAAATCCAGCTCCTCACGATAACGGTCTATGAAGGGCTTCACTTCTTTTTTTATCTCATTTGCTTCTTCAAACGTAGGAAAAAGCCTGCCTAGCACCGTTCGCCCATCCTCGCTGACCAGCCTTAGCAAATCGTCACGGATGTCCAAGATATTAATCCGAAATTTTTCACATGTCGTTAAATATTGCTCATCTTCTATCTCCTGAAAAGATTCGTCTAATACTTCCAACAAGATTTCATGGGTCGGGGTTTCATCGTCATCTTCATCCAATATCGTATAAGGTCTTTCATTTAAACGGTAAAGCAAATCTTCATGCACGATTTCGTAAATCCAGTAGCCATACTTCATCCAAGTCCGCAGGATAAAAGCGGGAACAGCGTCCTCCCGCTCTATTTCCATACGCTCACAATGCTCGTCAAACACATCGATAAAATGTTCAGCGCGCTCTTGCGGATACAAATCCTGGGTACCAAGCCAATCCTTCATCAGCTTCCATATGATACTATTCATCCCTTTTTTGGTGGGATTGCAATAACGATAAAGCTCAGAAAGCCCACAACCGGGATAGGCATGAAAGACAAACAGATCATTATAAATCAGCCAGTGGGTCGGTTCTTCTTCCAAAGCGAATAAAAGCAGGCTTCGACCGCTGTCGCTCGCTTTTGTCTCATCGTCCATATCCAAATATTGCTCAAGAAATGTGTTTGTGGTCTGCCCCGGTATCCCGACAGGTAAAACATGCTCCCCACACTGGTCGTTGATTATCATGGGTACGGTTCGATAAACATGAATACGCATCGAACTATAGAAACTGTCAAGCAAGAGCTCGATGGTTTCCGGGTCGTTGCGGATGGAGTTGGGGTCTTTGGCAAGAGCGGCGGAGGTGGAGTAATAAGCGGCACCAAAATCCGAAGTAGAGTTGTTATGTGCCCTGATATACTTATTCTTTTCAGCCACTAAGGCATTATAGCGAGCAATCACGGTATTAAATCCGCTAAAATCGAAACCCTCATGATAGTCTTTCAAATTCACCCTGATTCCGACATCACCTATCACATCGCTAGTTATATCAGTAATCTCATCCATCAAGTGGTAAAAAGCGCTTTTGTATTGATCAAGGGTATCCCCGAAATTTTCAAACCAGGCTTCGCCATCGAAATAGTCGGTTCTGTATCTTTCACAAATCGGTTCGCAGCGTCTTTCTATATCTTCAAGGAACGCCCGCCTTAATGCCAGTCCCGAAATAATGACCGGCAACCCAAAGACCTCGAATTCGGCATCATCCTGTAAGCCGTATGTTTCGTAGACTCGTTTTGTAAGTTCGTTCATGTTGTACCTCCACCTTTACTCCCCATCCGACCACAAATCAGAATTGAAAAATGTAGCATTCAGCCTGGCCGCTAGAAATTCACCGTTATTTTCGGCAAAAATAATCCGGAAATAACACAAATCATTTAAGTAATTGGCAACCCACAAATCAACACCAAATGAATTGGAAGCTGCCGGAATAAACTCCGGATCCCCATCATAAAACTCAAAGCTATTACTCACATTTTCAAAAGTCAAAGGAACAACCGCATGAAATAAGGTCTGAATATTACTGTAACCCTCCACCTCAATAGATTGCATATAAAAATTCTCGGACCAGATATTGCCGGGAGTGTCATTATAAGCACCTACATCATTTTCCCTGCGAATCCGGTCAAATTCATCTTTATCTTTGGGAAAAAGATTGATAATAAACGGATAAGGCACTGAGCTGCCGGAATAATCCACTATTGCTTCAAAAACTTCCGCCCGGCTCACCGCATCACTGCTGCCATTGAGCCTGATAATTTCAGCGTTGGAACGAATTTCAAAAAATTCCAAATTAAGCGAGATTTTATCGTCACCACGGTTGGAGATTCTTTTGCCATCTTGGTTTAGCTCGACATTCCCACCGGAGTTTTCACCTCCACCAGAAACAGTAGTTCCGACATAACCCCCTTCCTTATCACCCATCCCATGCAAAAAATACGCCACCCCTATCCCAATTAACAAACCAACAAGCGGAAGAACAATCAAAACAGGATTAAACCTTTTATTCCCCTCCCTGGAGGGTGTGCCCATACCGTGCTGCGCACAGGGGGGCGGGGTGGTATGATGCAGTATTAACTGCTGTTGCAGCACCTGTTGTTGCTGCACCACTGGAGCAACCGCATCCGCCGGATAAAACTGCTGCGTATACTCACCCATACCCGCATTAAACCAGGTAATCCAATTACCCGCCTGTCCGGTAGCCGGGTCGTTTCCCGGCACTGATTGATAATACATCCCACTGTTTGGGTCAAGTACAAAACCCGGTGGTGGTTGAAAATTTGCTGTCATGATTTACCTAAACTCCTCTCTGTACATTAAAACGCCATGCTTATCCCTGAATTCGGTGATAATCGCCGGATATTCGATACCCTTTTCACGCATATAATCAGCCATCTCATAAAGATGTGTACGATCATATGCCATCCTTCTAAAATAAACTTCTAAATCTGCATAATCAATTCCGAAATCCTCATCAAACTGGTGTGAAATACCCAAGCCAACTACCGTTTCAAAAGCATACATATTTTCCTCACGCCTTCTTGCCTCGATATTTAATTCATCTACCAGTTCTCTCAGAATTACTTTCTCACGGTCTGTCAATGTCCGGTAAGATTTTGAGTAAAAAGCCCTGTTATTCTCATCCCAATACTCAACCGTAAATACCGGTGAAGCGACACCCCGCTCCCATAATTCCTGAAGTACATTAGAAATGAAACCGTCCGGTTCAATATTCTCACGATGCCGTCTTTCTGCTTCTGAATAATCCATGGAAAAACCAGCCCGGTATACCATGACAAATTCATTATCTCTTACAAAGGCTAAATAGTTTAAACCGTTTTCGTCGTACCCCCTTTGCAAATCTCGTGCCAACTCATTCATTATCGCAAGTTCATTTGCCTTGCCTGCATCATGTGATTGCAAAGTATCCGGTTCCGGGGTTGGTGTCGGATACGGGGTTGGAAATGGCGATGGCGATGGAGATGGAGTTGGCATCGAAGTGTTATCTGCATCACCGCCAATATCCGCAACAACAACCAAATCAGACTTATCCCCATCATTACCGGATGGTGTATCCCGCCCATAAAGTATGAAGGCAAGACCCATCCCAATAACTAAGGACGCAACCGGGATTAAGAAAAGCATCGGGTTTAATCTTTGAGACTGTGGTGTTGCATACTGTTGTTGCTGCACCACCGGAGCAACCGGAGCCGCCGGATAAAACTGCTGCGTATACTCACCCGTACCCGTATTAAACCAGGTAATCCAATTACCCGTCTGCCTCGTAACCGGGTCGTTTCCCGGCACTGATTGATAATACAACCCACTATTCGGGTCAAACACAAACCCCGGTGGTGGTTGAAAATTAGCCATCATATGAAACCTCTTATATTTCTATCTGCTTACTACTACCGGTACGAAATGAGCTTTTGAAATGTCACCATCATAAGCAGAAGCAGGACTATCGGTAATATCAACATGACCGCCATTTTCCACCCAGTAGTTAAGGAGACCGATTCTCAAATCTAGATCAGTAAATATATTATATACTCTATCGTTTTCATTAGACATATATAGAACCGATATTGACACTGTTTCACCCGGTTTTACAGAATCAGCCGGAAAACCTTTATCATCTCCCTTTGAACTATCGATTCCAAAAATCAGAATATCTGAATCCATTTCACAAAGCATGGTACCAATTACTGTCACAGAACCGGGCGAATCATTACGGAATGTTATGGTTAAGACAATATCAAAATCATGGAAACCGGAATCTGAATTATGTATCACTGCCGAAGCACTGAGTATAACCGGATGAGGATAATCCCCGGACGGTCCCGAAGCTTGCTGATTTCCAGTCTCACCTCCTTGTGGTGGTGAAGTGTCACCACCCTGCGATGATGATGTTTCGCCACCCTGCAGTGGTGAAGTATCGCCATCTTGCGGTGGTGAAGTTTCGCCGGTCACAGCTCCCCCGCTTCCTTCCATCACAAGACCGGGTTCCGGATTTTCCGCCGTATCCCTCGTCAGGAAATATTTCACCCCAAAGAAACCACATGCCCCCAGCACTACTGATAATACTACTGTGATAATTATTGCGTTTGTTTGATTCATAACTTCCTCCATTTCTATAATATAATGCATAGCGGTGAGAACCCTATCCGGATTTACATATTCTTCTAAAGTCTCATAAAATTGGTCTATCTACTCATTTGTATCAATCGTATAGTAATTATCTATGGTGAGCTACCTACCCTCTGGTACGTGCCGACTGTTGCTTGAAATGGATTACTGGGATATCCAAACAATTCCCTTACTGTTAACGTACCGTCTTTATTGATCCGTCCGCTGTAAATACCAAACACATACTCATCCTTAACCCCCTTCGTTTTTGCGTATTCATAACTTACAAAAAAATCACCGACTTTTAGATAATGGCCATATGATATTACCGTCCAATAATCAAAGCCTGCGCGCCATAATCCATCCTGGATCATCGACCCTGCATTTTCCCGGTAAAACCACTCCGGAGGGCCTGTTGGCATCGTCCTGCTATTCTTGTTTGATGCGATAAGATAACCATCTTCATAGAATTGAACCATTCCATAAGTGGTTGGACCCCATGGATAAGTAACCGGTTCACCGACATAAAAGCCTTCCATTCCGCCATTTGATATACAACCACCACCGCCGGTGATAATAATTATCAAAGCTATTAACCATTTTGGTAAACATGAGCCACGACGGCGGGGTGGATCTTTCTTTGGACAGGTACACTGCTTTTTTGGATTCATGCAAACTATGCAATGGGTATCACAAATGCAAGGGGTTTGCCAACAAAGTAAGCAAGGCCTGCATTTACATTGCACGTCTAGAAGTCCGCAAATCCGGCAAATTCTGTGGCAGATACAAGGGGTCTGATAACAAAGCAAGCATGGCTTGCAAGTACATTGCGAGAGCAGACGCCCGCAATTTGGACAAGTGCAATTGCAATATTGACTAAGATTATTGCACTTCGGACAACGCGGGCAATCACAATATTGGGTAATGTTTCCGCAATACTGACAACGCGGACAAGCGCAATCCACCAAACCGCAATTCGGGCAAGGCGGGCAATCACAATTTACCAAACCGCAACGCGGGCAAGGCGGGCAATCACAATTTACCAAACCGCAACGCGGGCAAGGCGGGCAATCACAATTTACCAAACCGCA
>Ga0209737_10000178_pt1 | contig 57370 bp, 40 predicted proteins | sample TergutCu122P3_FD_187284 | JGI IMG/M metagenome (GOLD analysis project Ga0209737, IMG submission 187284) | Cubitermes ugandensis P3 segment gut microbial communities from Kakamega Forest, Kenya - Cu122 P3 (SPAdes) (version 2) | ecosystem: Host-associated > Arthropoda: Insects > Digestive system... | reverse complement strand
ATCGGGCTTAAATGTCGAAACCAAAAATGAAGTAACAACTATCACTTCCGACCGCATTTTTATTCAAAATAAAGTTGTTGAAACGCTTTGTGATTCTACTTCAAATCGAATTTATACATATCTGGCAAATTCTATAAATGTTCATAAAGAGTTTATTTTTTATATTGAGACGTGTGGCGAGATAAGGGAACGGACACATATAAAAGCCAACATTATCCCCTATTCTTTTATTACTGCTGTTGATTTTTACAGGGGGGAAAAATTGAAATCCGATGAAATCATTCTTTCGGATTATGCTGTCCAAAGATTAAATAAAAGATTGAATGTAGGGCAGAACGATAATATTTCAATCAATTATTTTGTTTCAAAGCAATTCAAAACATTGGTTGAAGACAGCGTTTTTATGAAAGTCGGAAAAATTGTACCGATAAAAGATTTACAAGCCGACAAAACCTTATCTGCCGATTTTCCCGGACTTTCAAACGTAGAACGCTGCACCGATTGGAACAGCGATTTGCCAATAAATATGAATTTGATAACGGACGAGGACGAGGACTTTTGGAAAAAATACAAAAACACGCCCAAAGCCATTGTGCCTTATTCAACGCTCGCGCCTCGCTGGGAAAATGCTTTTGGTAGCGCAACCGCTCTGCAAATCACAGACACAAGCCGATTAAATGATTTGTCTTATGAAATGTTTGATATTCAGTTGATTTACCCTCGCGAAGCGGGAATTACCGCTGCCAAATCGGGCGTTGATTTTTCAAGTTTGTTTCTCTCGCTCGGCTTTTTCATTATCATTTCCGCCGCAATGCTGATGTTAGTGCCATTATCGGAAATGCTTTTCCGCCGCCGCAACGAACTTGACCTGCTAAAAGCAACCGGCTTTTCCAACAAACGCATTGCACGCTTGCTTTTGCGAGAAAGCACACCGATAGTTTTAGTTTCCGCAATCGTGGGCGTAATTGTCGGGTTGCTTTATACCTATTTGGTTTTATTCCTGCTCGGCAACGTTTGGAAAGGTGCAACGCACACCGATGGTTTCCGAGTATATCCCGATTTAATGACCATTGCAATAGGAATGTCTATCGGTATTGTTTTTTCGTTGTCGCTGTTGTACATTCGTATTGTTCGAGCGTTGCATAGGGGCGTAATGCTTACGCCCAAATTGCGAAAAGCAAACGCAAAAAAGCCGCTTGATACATCAAAATTAATGTGGTCGTCAATATTTTACAACCGAAAACAAGCGATGTTATCATTCATCACATTGGCTTGCGGCGTGTTGATTGTTTTTTCGGTGGGGCTTAACCGCCGCAGTTTTGCCGATAGTTCGCAAATGCGCACAGCCACAGGCGGTTTTGCGCTTTGGGTTGAAACAGCGGTGCCTGTTTATCACAATATCAATACGGAGGAGGGACGCGCCAAATTGGCATTGACCGATTTACCCAAAGAGGCGCAAGTTGTACAACTGCTAAAATACAGCGCAGACGATGCAAGTTGCCATAACCTCAACAAAGTTGTAACGCCAAATGTTTTGGGAATTGATATAGATGAATTGTTAAACAGCGACTTTGAAATTTCCAAATTTTTACATCAATGTGGCTGTGGAAAAATGGGGTGTGAAATATCTAATTTTTTTGCAAGTTACCCAATCACTGCATTTGTCGATGAAACCGTTTTGCAATGGAGTTTGGGCAAAAAACTCGGCGACATACTCGAATATCTCGGTGAAAAAGGCGACACCATACGCATAAAACTCGCAGCAACGCTCTCAAATTCCATTTTTCAAGGTTCTATTTTGATTGATAAAACGTCGTTTTCAGAAATTTGGAGTGAAATTTCGGGCAGCGAAATAATGTTGGTTAATGTACCCAATGACAAAATCGCCGAAACAAAAACGCTTCTTTCACAGGCATTAAACAACTATGGCGTGCGCGTAACCACCACCAATGAACGTATGAAATTATTTTACAGCGTTACCGACACCTACCTCACAATTTTTCTGACGTTGGGAGGTTTGGGCTTGCTGCTTGGAATTTTCAGTTTTGTTATCGTTGTGCGTAAAAATCTGCTTGCCCGAACGCAAGAAATAACGCTCTACCGCTCGCTCGGGTTCAACGAAAAACGAATTTTTAACTTGCTTTACAAAGAAAATATTATTATTCCCATTTTTGCTATTTTTATAGGCGCATTTGGCTCTTTGATTGGCGTAATTATGGGTTTCGGCAATGTTAGTATGGGAATTTGGTTGCTTGCTATTGCTTTTTTAATTACTTTTGTTTTTTGTGTGATGTGGTTTGTGAGGGTTTCGGTAAGGAATTATTTGAAACAAATATATTTGAGATATTGATTATTAAATAGTTGTGTAATAATTTGAAATTTTACTTCAAATTATTACATTTTTTTGTTGCATATTTTGAAATTTTATATTACCTTTGCGCCCTCAAAAAACTACTTGCCCGGATGGTGGAATGGTAGACACGAAGGACTTAAAATCCTTTGGCTTCGCGGCTGTGCGGGTTCAAGTCCCGCTTCGGGTACTTTTGTAAAATTAACTATTTGTAAATCAGATAGTTAATTTTTTGTTTCGTGGTTTTTGTCCCCTTTCTGTCCCTCTTTTTGAAAAAGTATATTTTTATAGGCAACTTTTTTGCCCATTTAAAATACGTTCAACATCTGATAATTTGTAACGAACTTTGCCGCCAATCATAATTGTATGTAAATAATTTTCTTTATTCCAACGCCAAAGAGTAGATAAATCAACATCTAACATCTGCGCTGTTTGCTTGCGGTTAAGATATTGTTCGGGCTTTTCGGGTTTTTCGTAAATTGCCTTTGCGCCAATCAAAATTTGCTCTGCAAATTCTGATAAATCTTTCGCCGAAACCTCAATTTTTATACTCGGACACTCTTTTGCTAATTGGATTAGTTGATTGTTTATCATATTACTTTGTTTAAAATTACGACTGCAAAGTAACAGGAAAAACAATAGTGTAGCGGGTTGCTCAACCCGTTACAAATTATTACAAATCATTGTATCTTATTGATATATTGGTTTTTAGGTCTTTCAAAATTTCGTTTATTGTTTCAATTTCGTCTTTGTGATATGAGGTTAAATCATTACTTGTATTAGATAGTCGCTGCCTTATTTTTTCTTCGGAAAAGTCGGTTAAATAACTAATCAAACGTGCGATTATCGTATTATCATTGTTCGCAAAAATGCCTGCTTTTTTTAATAATTCAACCAAAACATCGGTAGTAACTTTCATTGTTCTATTGGCGTTTTTGCTTGCTGGTTGCTCTTTTTCGCCTGTTTTTGCCTCTTTGATATACTCAATTTCTTCCAAACAAAGATAAGGAAATCTGACCTCTTCCCTGTGTCCCATTTCTTGAAAATACTCTTTTCGTTTGAAATTGAGATAATCAATTTTTTCATTGTTATTTTTCATTTCGGCAATGTGTTCCAAAACATCGTCAAAATCGTATTTTATTGCCATTTCAATCTGTTTTTTTCTTATTGCTAAATATTTCTCGTCCATTACTATTTTTGCAATTTTCAAGTCATTTTGCAAAATATCGCACAAAAAACCATAACTTACATCTTCATCAATTAAACAAAGAATTTGCACTCGAAAATCTTTTTTCAAAATCTTTTCAATATCAATTTCTGAAAATTTTATGTTTTTCTCTTTGAATAACGCCTCTAATTTTGGTTTTTCACTGATAGAGATAAACAATGCAAACGTTTCCAAATAATTGTCCCTTTCAGAATAGAAAAGGTCAATTATCGTTTTTACTTGGTTGATATTCGTAAAACCCAATTCATTCTTATTGATTTTGTCTTTTGCTCTCATATTTTTAGAGTTATCTATTGTTATTTGTTAGTCGTGTAGGGTTCATTTCAAAATCTCAGATATTTTCCACCAATAGAAAAATGCTTCTATATTGCTCTTTCTCAACTTGTTAAGTTTCGTTGGTAATGGCTTTTCGATTTTTACGTTTTGTAACTCTTGAATGTTATTTTTGTCAAAATGCTCTACTTCTGTTAAATTGTTGGTTATTAAAATTGAAAGATAGGCAACTTTTGAGGCGTTAATAATTGCTGTGTCAAGCATATATCTTTCGCTGTGAATAAAATTTTGTATGCGTTTTATGCCGTCTTGCAAAAGTTTAAAGTTCTCATTATCAATCTTTCCCTGCAAACAAACGCAAAGTGAAGTTTCAAGAATATCGTTTAAAACTTGCTGTGTGTCGTTAGAATTTAGATTTCTATATGCCAACTCTATGGCAGCGAATTTTCGGAATGTGTCGCTTGTAATTGTTAAATCGTCTGTAATATCAAATAGCGAGGCAATGTCGTAAAGTTGCTTGATGATTTCCATTGAACACATCTTGTTGCCTTTGTAGTAAGGAATTCCTGTTGTGTTTGGTGCAAAAGCAGTGAGTTTGTCGCCCAACAAATCGGTAACGCTTGGTACATTCACAAAAACTTTCTCGCCACCAGTTTTCAATAATCGGCTTTCAATCGGCAACTGCACCACATTGTTGTAATGAATTTCCTCAAAAAGCACATCAAGCAAAATGCAGTCCGTATTGGAATTTGTGTTGTAGGTTACTTGATAATAGAACTTTGCGTGGCTTTTTGGAACATTGTGAGCGGTTTTGCGTTCAATCAATTTTACATCGTTAAAGCCGTAATATTCAGCGTTTTTACTCAAATATTTTTCAATATCGGTTTCAGGCGGACAAATTATATCAATGTCAATAGACAAGCGTTTTGCGCTGTCTAAATGCAACATCAGCGCAGTTCCGCCTTTGAAAACAAACGGACAACCCGACAATGCCAACGATTCCAACAGCGAAAAAGCACGAATTGTCTTTTCAAACATTGTGATATTCGGAAAATTATTTTCTGTTGCGAGTTTCTGCAACCATTCCATTGAGCGACTTTCGGGCAGTATCATAAGGCGTTATTGTATAATTGTTCAACTTCTTCTTTGCGACCTCTGCGAGAGGCGTAACGCAGTAATTTCCTTTTGTTTATTTCGTTTCGTTCCAATACATTTCTGTAGAAATAGGTGATTTCTGCACCCTGCATAAAGTCAAATTCCACATCGCCTGCAATATCAACTAAAACCTTTTCGAGTGTCGTGGTTTGTACATTTTCAATCATCTGCAAAGGTGATTCCGAAACTAATGGACGAATAATAATCGCCTCTGTTCCTGTAATATAGCGATTAAACTCTTCTTTGCTTGGGCACAAATAAATTGATTTTTGTTGATTGCTTTTCAGAAAATTAAACGCCGACTCAGCCACATCATTTTCCACATCAATATAAATAAAATTTAAATTAGGAATGTGGTGCATAAATGGCATTAAGACATCACTACTCCAAAGACAAAAATCAGCAAACGGAAATTGATTTTTCAAAATTTCATTAAGTTGTTTTATCTTTTCCGAAACAGCAAACAACGAAACAGGCAAGCGATAAATGCCTTGTTTTACTCGCTCCAAACGATTAGTGTTCAATAATCTATAAAGTTGTCGCCATAACGATTTTTCAGATAGATTACTAAAATTTTCTACCAATTCTTTTCGAGAAAACGATTGTTTATTTGCTGCAAAATCTAATATTTCGTTACTAATATTCATTTTTACATTGTTTGAATCAAGATTGCAAAGATACTCATTTTTTGGCAATAAACAGGTTTTATTGCCAAAAAATGATAGTTTTTTTAGAAAATTATGTGTAAGATTTAAGTTTTATCTATTTTTATTTTGTTTTAATCTCGTTTTTTCTACGTTTTATTAGTGAGCACCGAATGGACACCAAATAAACACTGAATGGACACCGAAAAGACACCAAATAGACACCAAATAGACACCGAATAGGCACTGAATGGACACAAGAAAGATACTGAAAGGACACCAAATCAACACAAGAAATTTACTGAGTTCTCTTGTCCCGTCCTAAAATAGGTTGACCGTAAACCTTAGTCAACTTATGTTAGTACAAACAAAAAAATCAAAGAATGAACGTACTCCCAAATCACTTCGTTTAGAGGTGGTTGAGTTATTTATTACAGGTAAAAAAGACTTGTGGGAGTTAAAAAAGGATTACAATATCCTTAGTGGTCGCAGTATTCACAGGTGGGTACGCAAACACGAAACAGAAGTACGCGAGCGTTTAGCCGAAAAAACATTATCTTTGCACATTATGCAAAATTCAAGCAAAGATAATGATACAAAGGCGAACCCGTTAGAAGAAGAGAACAAACGCTTAAAGGCAATGCTCCATCAGAGCGGTCTTAAAATAGAAGCGTTGGAAACCCTCATCACATTAGCGGAGCAGAACTATCAGGTATCAATACGAAAAAACTTCGCAGCCAAGCAGTCGAAATGCTCAGGCAAAGGCACAGTCAGGTAAGACTTGGCGACTTGTGCCGACTGTTTGGCTATACACGCCAAGCACATCATAAACACATTCAATCTGAATCTGTTGAAGTTTTTGAAGAACAAGCCGTTTTGAGTATGATATTTGAACATCGCAGGCATATGCCTTCCATAGGAACTCGCAAATTGCATCATATTCTTCAAGAAAAAGGAGTAAATATGGGTAGAGATGCCCTGTTCAACTTGCTCAGAGCGAACGGATTATTGGTAAAAAACCGAAAGCGAAAAGTATTTACGACCCAATCAAAACATTGGTTCAATAAATACCCTAATTTGATAAAGTATATGACGATAAAACAAGCAAACAAACTGTGGGTCAGCGATATTACATACGTTGATACGGAAGAAGGATTTGCCTATTTGTTCTTGATAACAGATGCTTATTCTCGTAAAATAGTGGGCTATAATTTGTCAATGAACCTTTCTGCACAAGGCGGTGTTGATGCGCTCAATATGGCTTTGGGTAGCACAAAATCTGCTGAGCGAATGCAACTTATTCATCATTCCGACAGGGGTGTTCAGTATTGTTGCAGTCAATACACAAGCATATTAAAAGCAAATACCATCAAAATCAGTATGACCGAACAGGGCGACCCTTACGAAAACGCTTTGGCAGAACGAGTCAATGGAATACTGAAAACAGAATGGATTTATAATGAGGGTATTTATGCAAATTTTGAGCAGGCGCAAGAGCGTATTGCTCAGATAATCAGCATCTATAACTCAAAAAGACCTCATTCTAATTGTGGGTTGCTCACGCCCGAAAAAGCGCATTTAGAAAAGGGGGAACTTAAAAAATGTTGGGAAAAGAAAAAGAATAATGACCCTCTGATGCTTAGGTTATGATTTTTTGGGGGGGAATATATGTCAAAAATAGTTGGTGAAACATCATTGTAATCTGATAAAAAGTAATGAAGAATAGGTTTTTTTTAGACATAATGGGTTGTCAGTATAAGCGAAAACTGCTCGGAAACAATATCCGAACAGTCCGCTTTTACTGCGTAACCCGAAGTTTATTTCTGACGGGTTGCTCCTCAGCAGAGCCCGTTTCCTCTTCAACTTCGCTGCAAAGTTACAAAAAAATTGAAAGAACTACCAACTATTTTTGGCATCATTATCATTTTTTTCGTAATTTTGCAAAATCACTCGGTAAATCCCAATCAGGACTATTTTTTTTCATCTATATGATAACTTATTTATTTACAAACTTGGTCAACCTATTTTAGGACGGGACATCTTGAGAGTAAATTAAACAAATATAAGTTGTTATAAAGTAATATAAATCAACAAGTTAATAAAATTACCAATGAGTTTCAAAGCATTTTTTTAAGGTAATAATATTTGATATTGAAAAAAAATTGTAACTTTGCAGATTATACATAATTAACAATGTCAGACAAAATAAAATACACATTTTCGGGACACGACACCTTTCAGTGTAAAACACTTTGGTTAAAAAAGGGCTACGATTTTGTAATGGCGGACAATGATTTCAATTCCGATAATGCTGTTGTTCATTTGGGGGTTGGAAAAAATATGGTGTCTGCAATTCGTTATTGGTTAAAATCATTTGGACTTTTAGAAAATGATACTTTGACAGATATAGCGCATTATATTTTTGATAATGAGGCAGGTAACGACTCATTGACCGAAGATTTGGCAACTTTATGGCTGTTGCATTATCTGCTTGTTAGCACTAATCACGCAAGTTTATACGAACTGACTTTTAATAATTTTCATAAAGAAAAAAAGGAATTTAGCACAAATCAATTACAAAAATTCGTAAAATTCCATTGTACAAACAACGGCTTTGATGCTCTGTATAATGAAAACACCGTAAAAAAAGATATTGATGTTTTATTGAAAAATTATGTGTTGCCTGCGGACACCAAAACAAATGAAGATTATTCAGTTTTGCTGTTAGAATTAAATCTTATTCGTTCTGACAATGAACAAAAAAACTACTTTTTCAATGAGTTTGGTAAAAGAGCAATTATACCCGAAATATTTTTATACGCAATTATTGATAAAAAAGGTAATGACAAATCGGTTTCTTATGATACTTTATTAGAACTTGCTAATATTTTCTGTATGAATACGGCAGAATTGGAAATTTGTATCAAGAAAATAACCGAACAATTCAAAAATTACATTTCATTTAGTGATAATGCAGGTGTTAAACAAATTCAATTTAAACAGGAAATAAACAAATTTGAAGTATTAGATTACTACTACAATCAAAAATGAAAAACACACTATCAATAAATATAGAGCAGAAAATAGACAAAAATTTCAACTACATTGTAACGCCAAATGCGGAACAAGTGGTAAGCAACATTGTTTCTTCATTTCAATCGGGCACGCATTCTTTCACGCTTGTAGGAACTTACGGCACAGGGAAATCAAGTTTCATTATGGCTTTGGAACGTGATTTGCAAAGAGAAAGTGATTGTTCGTTGATACAAAACACAGGACAATTTAATAATTTTAAGAAATTTGAATTTCTAAATATCGTTGGCGATTATGCTACTCTATCAAAAGTGATAGGCGATAAAATTGGTTATGATAGTTTTTCCGATTCTAAAAGTTTTTTCAAAGAATTTGAAAAGTATTATCAAAGTATTCAAAAACAAGATAAGTTTCTTTTGGTTGTATTAGATGAATTTGGGAAAATTTTGGAACACGCAGCAAAAAACAACCCCGAAAAAGAGTTGTATTTTATACAGCAATTTGCTGAATATGTGAACGATAGCAGTAAAAACATTATTTTTTTAACAACTCTTCATCAAAATTTTGGTGCATATTCACGCAAATTGACAGAGGAACAGCGCAACGAATGGACAAAAGTAAAAGGCAGATTTCAAGAGGTCGTTTTTATTGAGCCAGTTGAACAATTATTGTATGTTGCAACGGAACAAATGACCATTTTTCCGAAAAAAATCACAAATGAAACTTCGTTAAAAACGATTTTTGATATTGCACAAAAAACAAAATTTATAAATGACACATTGACTTTTGACACTGCCAAAAAACTTTACCCAATGGACGTTTTTTCGGCAAAAATTTTAACGCTTGCTATTCAAAATTATGGTCAAAATGAACGCTCATTATTTTCTTTTCTAAATTCAAAAGGCAGTTTTTCATTAGAAAATGCAAATGTTTCGCCAACTAAAACCTACAATTTAGTAGATACTTATAACTATATTTGGTATAATTTTCATTTGTATCTTTTTGAAGCAAATGCAGACACAATAAATTGGCGGGCTATGCGGGTAGCGTTGGAAAAAGTTGAGGGACTGCTTGATGACGAAATCATTAATGATGCAACAAAATTGGTAAAAACAATCGGTTTGATAAATTTGTTTGGTGTGGTGTCGTTTGACAGAGATTTTATTTGCCAATATGCAAAATCGGCGTTAGATATTGACGAACCAAAAAACATTCTTAAAATATTGGAAACCAACAAAATAATACGTTTTGCAAATTATAGAAATCAATATATTCTTTTTGACGGAACTGACATTAACATTGAAGACGAATTGTTAAATGCAAACAAGAACATATCATTACCAAGAGCAAATAAGGACAATATAACACCATATTTTGAAAACAGAGTTGTGCCTGCTATTTCTTATTATTACAGAACAGGAACGCCGCGTTATTTTGAGTATTCTATTACAAATGAGGCAATTAACCCAACACCAAAAGACGATATTGACGGAATTATAAACCTTATTTTTCCTATTTTAAATTACAATATTGATGATGTTTTGAAATTGTCTGAGCAATCAAATTTTACAATTTATGTCTATTTTAATAATACACAAGAAATTATAAAACATTTGCACGAAATAGAAAAACTAAAATATGTAAGAGAACACAGATTGAGCGATAATACTGACAAAATTGCGATTCGAGAAGTTGAAAATATGCTTGCATACGAAAAAGCGTTGTTGAACAAAGCAATTAATGAAAGTTTGACAACTTATTCCGATAATGTTGTGTGGGCATATAAAGGTAAAATAGAACAAATACGCAATTTGTCTGACTTCAATAAACTTTTGTCAAGAGTTTGTGATGTTGCATACCCAAACACGCCAATTATGCGAAATGAATTGTTTAACAAACAAAAAATAAGCAGTTCAATTTCAACAGCAAGAGTAGGTTATTTAAAAGCACTATTGGTAAATTTTGATAAAGAAGATTTAGGTTTTGAAAATGATAAATTTCCGCCCGAAAAAACAATTTATTACTCTTTGCTGAAAAACACAGGTATTCACAGAGATAATGGTAATGATTATTACACGCTTGGTGAGCCGACAACTGACGATTTGAGATTTTTATGGAATGTTTGTGAAGAATTTTTGCAAAGCAGTATTGAAAAAAAACGAAATTTAAGCGAGTTAGTCAAAATTTTGCAATCAGCACCGATTAAGTTAAAACAGGGCTTTATAGATTTTTGGTTGCCCACATATTTGTTTATAAAAAGACAAGATATTTCTATATTCAATAGCAGAGATGTGTATGTGCTTGAAATTAACAGGGAATTTTTGGAAATTTTGCAAAAAAACCCAAGTGAATTTAGCGTAAAAAAATTTAGTGTTGATGGTATTAAATTGGACTTTTTTAATCAGTATAGAAAGTTTATTAATCTACAAGACGAAGAATTTATCACAACAGAGCCGTTTATTGAAACAATCAAACCATTTTTTGCTTTTTATAAACGATTGAATGATTATGCAAAACAAACTCGCAAGTTTGATAGTCCAAAAACTGCAAAATTCCGAGATGTTTTAGCAAATGCCAAAGACCCTGAAAAGACGTTTTTTGAAGATTTGCCGCAAATATTGGGTTTTAAAGAATTAGACGGAAAAAATAAAGAATTTTTATTGCAATATCAAGATTTAATTTCTAATGCGGTAAAAGATTTGCGCTTGTGCTACGATAATTTGATAGGACGTATTGAGAAAAAGATTGTTTCAGATTTAGGTTTAAATTCAAAAGATTTTCAAGCGTATGTTACTGAAATTCAAAGCAGGTATCAGCATATTAAACAACATTTGCTTACTCAAAAACAGCAAACTTTTCTTAATAGAATATTGTCGCCTGCTGATAATAAAAAGAATTGGTATCAATCTATTTGTTTTGTTGTTTTAGATAAACCGCTTGATAATTTGCGAGATGACGAAGAAGAATTTTTGATTGAAAATTTGATTTTTTTATTCAGAGAAATAGAAAAATACACAGAAATATCAAAAATTGTAGATAAAAATTCTGATGATGAAGTGTTTAAATTTGAAATGGTTTCTACCAAAGGTACTATTTCGCCGCAGGCATATAGATTGTCAGATAAACAAAAAGAAAAGTCCGAAAATATTGAAAATAAAATAAATAAAATTCTTTCGGGCGATACAAATTTAGATATTTGCACGTTATTAAAAATATTGAATGATAAATTAAAACAGGAATAATGGTTAGACACGTTTTAGGTATATCGGGCGGAAAAGACAGCGCAGCATTGGCTATTTATATGAAAAACAAATACCCAAAGTTGTCTGTCGAATATTACAATACAGATACAGGTTGCGAACTTGCCGAAACAGAAGCATTGATAGAAAAATTGAAATCATATTTGGGCGATATAGAAATGCTAAAAGCAGCAGAAGGCACTACCGAAGACACACCATTTGACCATTTCTATAAAGCGAGTGGTGGTTATTTACCTTCCCCACAAGCGCGTTGGTGTACTCAAAAGATGAAGTTAGCGGAATTTGAAAAGTATGTTGGCGATGTGCCTACTATTTCTTACGTTGGCATACGAGGTGATGAAGAGCGCGAGGGTTATGTTTCTACCAAACCGAATATTCAAGCAATTTTTCCTTTTCGCAGGAATATTTGGAGTATGGACGTGATAAACAAAGTTTTGAGTAACGATAGCATTGAAAAATTGGTTAATATTTATGAGATAGTTAGCAGCCGCAACATTTTTGAGCAGGCAAAACCGATATTGCAAAAGCCATTAACAAAAGAATTTTATTATAGCAAAAAACTCAATGCTTTATTAGATTTAGATGTAAAAATATTTAATAGTGCTGTGTTTGCATTTTTAAAAACAACAGATTATCCTATTGGAAAACTCGATTATTTTCCTTTGGTAGATAATGACGATGTTCTTGTTAAAGACGATATTTATAACATATTGAAAGAAAGCGGAGTTGGTATTCCTGCATATTATAATGAAATAGAATTTGAAGTTGATGGTCAAAAAGGGAAATATTGTCGCAGTCGTTCAGGTTGTTATTTTTGTTTCTATCAGCAAAAATTAGAATGGATTTGGCTTTACGAACAACACCCCGACTTGTTTCAAAAAGCAATGAAATACGAAAAAGACGGCTACACTTGGAATCAAGGTGAAACTCTCGAACAATTAGTTCGCCCAGAGCGTGTCCGTCAAATAAAATTAGACGCAATCAAAAAACAGGAAACAATCAAAAAAAGAGAAAAAAGCACTCGTTTGGTTGATATACTTGATTTTGATGAAGTTAGTTGTGCAAATTGTTTTATATAATTAAATATGAGAGAAATATTTGAATATTTATATAAAAAATGTGATTGGTTGAAAATTACGAATGATAGAATATCATTTTGTTTTGGCATTTATTCTTTTCAGTATGATGTCGTTTTTGAATTTTTAGAATGTATTGACCTTGATGATGATATGCTTGATAAATTTAATGATAATCTGCCCATTGAAGAGTTGGATTTTTCCTTGTTTTCAAACAATTTGGTAGAATGTGTTTTATTGCGAGGATATACAAACATTGAAGAAGAAGATGGTGAAGATGGCGATAAAGGACATTATGAAAATGAAAATTCAATAACATACTTTTCATTTCAAACCTTAAAAAAAATAAATAAGAATTATCCTAATGCAATATTAGATTACAATATAGGTAGTTTGTATATTGAAGATTCTTGTGAAGGCTTGGGTTGTCCTGATAACTCGTGGGATTATGGTTTTGAAATACAAATTAATAAGAAATATTGCGAAAATATTGAATTTTATAGTTCTGTTATAGAGATTGATAAAAATTTACCTGATTTGTCAATACCAAAATTTTATAATACAAAAAAAGAATTAAAACACACATTTGAAATAAATACATTAAACTCAAATACAAAAACTCGGCGTTTAGGTTATTTAAAGATTTTATTAAAAATGCTTAGCGAACAAAAAGTTCCAATATCAAAAATAAATTCTAAATTTGAAAAATATTGTCAAGATTATAATCAATATTTGGAAGTGCATAAAAATAAAAAAGGTAATGTAATTATTACAAAGACAGGAAATTCTGCAAATCCATATATTGAACTTGCTGTCAGTTTGGGGTTAATTCATAAATCAGCAGGGGGATATGAAGTTGGAAAAATTGGAAAGGTTTATAATATTCTAAAAGATAAAATTGATGACCAAAATATAAACCCATTTGTTCTATCTAATTTTGATACTACTTTCTTTTTAGAACTATTATTGAAAGAAGATTATTGGTTTTTGTATGCAATTATGGAACAAGCAGCAATAAATCCGACAATATCATACTCAAAATTACGAAAAGAATTTAAACAAATACTTTTAAAGCAAATTGGACAATTCATTGATGAAGCGCAAATTGACAATAAAGAAAAAGTTATTCCTTTAAAAATAGTAGAACGGAGAATTAATGAATGGAAAAAATCAGAAGTGTATATGGAACACGTTTTAATGCCACGTTTGAATTGGCTGTACGATATGGAATTAATTGAATTACGAGATGATTTGAGTTTCAGTTTTACAGAAATAGGGGAACGACTTTTTTATAATCTTTCTGTTTGGAATGATATTGCTCTAAATCAGATAGTTTCGCCGAATGCTTATATTGATAATTATTTTATGAAAATTATTAACTTTGCATTTGATTTGCAAAAACAAAAATATACAAAAAAAGCAAATGATGAATTTGTTAAATGTTTAGAAGATAGTTTTGTTTTATTTAAAACATTAGCCCCAAACAGAATAACATTTTCGTTATTTGCAAATTACACAAAACAAATGTTGTTTTGGAAATATTCTGAAATAATTGATACCGAAAATATTAAAAATATCTTTGAAAAGAAACAACAACCTGACTATATTTACAAATATCAGGAACACTATAAAGATGGTTACATACAAAAAAATAAATCAATATGTGTGAATTTGATAAATTTCAACTAAAAACGAATCCTTTTCGTATGATGCCTGCTAATTCTCAGGAGTTGGTATGGGCTGGGTTTCCCGAAGTAAAAGGAAAATTAGAACGTAGAATTAAACGTTCTATTCAAATACCTAATTCAAGTTTGATTTTAAATTGGGGAGAATATGGCAGTGGAAAAACACACGCTGCAAAATATTTTAATAAAAAATCTGTTTTACAGGAATTAGCGGGAGAAAAACAATCGCCATTTTCTTTGGATATTAGTTTTCCAAAAAGCAAAGAACCTGTTAAAGACATATATACTCAGATTATAGATAAGTTAGACATTTCTGATTTGCAACAACAGATTGTTAATGCGAATATAGACATTTCTGCTGCGTTAGATTTTGTAACAAATAACATATTTATACGCAATGTTCTAAAATTAATATTTGACAAAAGTAAAGATTTATTTGGGTCAGGTGAAAATTCAACATTACTCAAAGGATATTTGTACGGCACAGCAGATTTAAAACAACTTGCAGACAAAGGTGTTCAACGAAAACTCTCTACAGATAATGATTATACTGAATTTCTTGCGGCTCTTTTTTCGTTAATTACTTATCAAAAAAAGGCATATTCTTGTGTAATTTTATGGATTGACGAGTTTGAGGATATTTCTATTCTTAATAGTGTAAATATTAGCAATGCAAATAATTTTATAAGAACTATTTTAGATAAAACCCCTGATAATCTACTAATATTCTTAAATCTTACCCAAACGGCAATGATGGACGTAGAAGATTTAGGTGAGTATTTACAAGAAGCCGTAAAAAGTCGTATTAAAGATAGAATTGAACTTAGTATGCCGAGTAAAGAAGATTTGAAATTATATTTAAAAGAATTATTAAGTTTTACACATAAAGCAAGTGTTACAAGTGATTATTTCCCATTTGACGAAGATGTTATTGATAAGGTATTTGAAGATTTAGGGAATGTTTCTTTAAGACGTTTTAATGAGGCGTTTTCCTTATTATTAGAAAATGCATTATTTGAAAATAAAGATAAAATTGATGTCGCTTATTATAATAGTATTAAAGATGAAATAATTGGTTGGAAATGAAACACCCTGTCATTTTAGACGCTTGTACTATAATTCATCTTCTTTGTATCGATGAAGATGAATTTTTATTCAAGTCCATAAAATCTTTGGATTTGCATATTGCTAATATTGTATATCAAGAAGTTTGTAGAAATGTAAATAAAAAATCATTGCCAGATGAGCAGAAGAAATATATTGAACAAACAACACCTTCATTATTATCATTTTCTCGACAAACAGAAAATATTATAAAAGATATATCTGAAGATTATTTCAAAAACCTTTGTGATTTCACTGAACACAAAAAAAAACATAACGGAGAGTTATTATCTACCGCATTATCGCTTTGTGTAAGCCGAGAGAAAAATTCCAAAGTATATTTTTATACAGATGATTTTCCTGCAAGAAATCAATTTTCAAATTATTTTGAATATCAACAAATTGGAGTAATTGGAGATTCTGTTGATTTACTTCTTTTCTTACATTGGACAAACTCAGATTTTGATGAAAAGCACTTAAAAAAACATCTTCAAGATTTAAAATCTGAGTGTAACACATCGTTAAAGGAATTTGTAAATAAAATTCAAAAGAAAAAAGAAAAATTTACAATAAAAGAAAAAAAGGACAAAAATTTAATTCAAAATATTGACAAAATATTGAATGGTTATTATTTAGAATTTGATGCTTTATCAATAAATAAGAGTATTACGTTCTTTAATAGCAGCAAAAAATACACTGCAATAAAAGAGATTATAAAACAATTTCCTGATATAGATAAAGAATGTTGGCTGTCTAAGAAAATAATAAATACTATGGAATTATTATCTTCACATAGTATATTTAAAATTGCTTAAAAAAATAATTCTACTTTTGTAAGTAATCGAAATATATATTAAATTTGCACATTGTCATTAGTGGCTGACAATGTGCAATATTTATGATAATTTGCTATAAACTAATGCTTTATGAAAATACAATACGCCTCTGACTTGCATTTGGAATTTCCCGAAAATTCAAAGTTTTTGAAAGAAAAGCCGATTATTCCTGTTGGCGATATTCTTGTGTTGGCGGGTGATATTGATTATTTGTACGACAACAAATATTTTCGACAACACCCTTTATGATTTTATTTTTGTTTATAACTCGGTATAATTCTTAGGGTATCACACTCGCAAGTGTCTTTTTGAACACTAAAACAATCAGGATTTAATTCAATAATATACTTTTGGTAATCTTCTTTTTGAAATTGATAATATTGAGCAATATCGTTTTGATTGATTCTTAAAATTTTATTTACGACTTTTGTGATAGAATCACCTTGAACAGCCATTTTTACATAAACTTTTTTCTTTTTTAATGTATCATTTGGCAAAGGATTAAGTTTAGACAGATTTTGCAAACTGTCAATTACAAGACCTTTAATATCTTGTTGGTCAATTGATGTAGTGTCAATGTCAGACACCGTTTGTTCTATTGCTTGTAGTTTTACATAATTATTGTGCCAACAATAACCAAAAAACACATTCGATGCTATTAAAAGCGAACAAACAATAATAGCGCAAATGGCTATATTTCTCATTTTTTTTGTCGAAGTTGCAATGATATTTTTCATTTTTACTTTTTCCATATTATTATTAATTATTTTATCAATTAAATTTATAATTATATCTTTATTTTCATCTTTCAATTTTTCTATTGATTTGCCAAATTTATAAACTTCATCACATTGTTCTTTTGTCAATTCTGTGATTTCTGAAAATGGATTTTCTTTCTCTATAAACAGATTTCGTTTATTTTTTATAATATCTTTAAATAGTAATTTTAGACATTCGTATTTATCTGAATTATATGAGTCATTATATAATTCCGCAATACGTTTTATAAACAGTTCTTTATATTTTTCTACAAATTTTTCGTTTTTCTGCGAAAATTCTAAAACTTGTGCAATGTCATATAAGTCGTTAATGATTTTTTCGGCAATACGATATAAAACTACATCTGTATCTTGAATCTGAGTTTCATTGTTATTAAAAAGCGTGTAGAAGTCAAGCAAATTTCCGTCTGTAAAATCGCTCTCTTGTAATGATATTTGAAAAGCATATTCCTTTGCTGTTTCCAATGCTTTTTCATAAAAATCATATACATTATTACCTTTGAAAATTTCAATATATCTCTGAACTTCGTCTTTGTATTCGTCTGATTTATATTTAATTAAAGTATTACAACTACTTATGAATTCATCTAAATTATTAGTTTCAAACAATACAATCGGCAATATGTTGTTATCAAATTTAGAATATTTTTCTTTCCATTTTAGTTGAGTTTCTAAATTTTCTTTTTTGAGCAATTTAGCAATAGTTGTTAAAACTATATTCTTATTTAAGAACTCTCCCAATCCATCTTTACCAAAAATATAAGACAAAAACCCTAATTGTGTTAGCATTTTTTTTGTATTATCATCACTATTATCTTCTTCGTTAAGTTTTTTCCAAATTTCATCATTTCCATTAGGGATATGCTCATCTACAAGTTTCTTAATATATTCCTGTATTTCAGTATTTTTTGGAAATTCAAATTTTTGTTCGGCGAGATGTTTTTTAATTTGTTGGTACAAATCGTAATCCATAATTTTTTGTTCGCACCAAAACTTAATGATTGCCGTAACACGCTCTTTGATATAATCGTTTTTTGCGTTTTCGTTTTTTACAAACTTCAAAATATATGATACCGCTTTTGCTTGCAAATCTTCTTGGGTTTCTATCACTTCATTATCTATTTGATAATGAAGTTTGTGATAATCCAAAAGTTTATAAATTGTATTATGATTGATTTCAGATTTAGAAATTTCGGTATCATCATATTTATTTTTTTCTTTATCGGACAAATATTCAACACAATCATTCCATTGCTTACTGCCTGATAATTTCAAGTCATCAATATCAATCGCACCATCGTCAAAAGTGGAAAAAATATGAAGATTAGCATTTGTGAAAGAATCGTCTTTTACATTAAACCCAAAACCAAGATATCTTTTGTAGCAATCGGGGAAAGCACTAATCGCATTAAGAATTAAATCTTGTGCATCGCTCCTAAACTTTATTTTAATAGTATCATTGTTTAATAATGCTAATAAAAGGGCTTTGGAAATTTCAGTGTTGGGCGAATAGTCTTCTATTTCTTTTTTTTGAAAAACTTCTGTTCCATTTGCTCTTTTATTATAATCTTTTATATCTGGCAACGATTTGGCAAAATCTATTCTATCATATTGGTCTTCAAAATCAAAGAAAAAATACTCACGTCTGTCATAAAATCTGTTGCGTTCAGGAAATTTGGTATAGTGTTTTTTCGCTTTTATGGCAAAATAATATTCGGTATTGTTTATATTATTGGGGAAACAGAAGATTTGCTCAAAATTATCTGTCTGAGTATAATTATCAAAAACCTGTTTGAAATTTTTGTCAAAATCCCAAACTTTATCTTTCAAATCAACATTTTCTGAATAGTTTTGACTTGAAGCAATAACCCCTCCTTCGCCCTCAAAACTATTGAGTGCGCCCATAATAACAATATATATATTATTGTTTTTCATTTTAACCTTTCCTTTCCAAGAAACTACCATATTTTGTGTTGTCTAATCTTGGTAATCCTTTTAATTTTACGTTATGTCGTTTTAAAATATTCAATGCCAATTCTATTACACCTAACGAAGTTCGCTGATAATTTATTGTTCTCTCCCATTTATCGATTGCATTTTTTTCACCTTCAAAGTTAAGAAAATTATTTTGTTCAATATTAAATGCAACGGAAGTAAAATAAGGCAATCTGTTATCTATATCAACACCTTTATGATTCCATTTATCTTTTTCAATTTGTTCAAAAGTTTCATTATCAATATCATCATAAATTTTACTCATAGTTTCTGCATACTGTTCAAAATTTTCCTTTAACAAATTAACTTCTCCTTTTTTTAGCATAATTCTATCTATCTGTGTCATACAGAAATAATCATTACTTTTTGTTCCTCCGTAATTCATCATATCAATATTAACTTTATCTTCATCATCGGAACGATTTGCAGATTTAATACATCTTATAACTGTGTCAGAGGATTTGTAAAACAGATAAGCAAAAAAATCATTCATTACGAATTTAAAATTATCGTGTTTAAAAATCTCATCATAATTGTTTTTAATATACTCAACAAAAACATCTTTAAAAGATTTTATTTTATTTTCTGTTTCGTCTCTAAATGCAGAGTAATCAAAAAAATGTTTGTATTTTGTTTTATACTCTTTATTTTGCGAAATAAACGTATTAAAAATTGAATCAATACTTTCTTTCCCACCAAAATATTCGCCGTTAAAATACTCGTTGAACATTTCGCCAGGTAGATTGCGTATGAGTAATATGCAACCTTTGTTTGCTTTAAGTTTTGCCCAAAACATATTACAATTCCACTTCCCATCATCAGTTGTTTTATTATCGCTGTGAAAATAAGTTGTTACGTTTTTACGGATTCCCCCATAATCTTTATATTTTCCATCAAATATATCATCTGCAACAGAAAGGTATTTGCTATTAACAAACGTATTTGGAAGATATTTTGGGAAACCATCTTTGTCCAGAGCCGCAAACATAGCGTCAATAAGAACTGTTTTGCCACAAGAACTGTAGCCACCTACGCCAATTTGTATTACTTTTGGCTTGAAAAGTTTTTTTATTAATTTCATACGATTTGATTTATTATTATTTATATTATTTTCGTAATTATTTAACTTATCAAAAGATAAATCAATCTTGCTTGGTACTTTTAATACATCTTTTAATGAATTATTTAGTTGCGTATAAATTTCTTTTAACTGCGATAAAAATTGTTTGTTATTTTCAATATCGGTTAGTTTACAAGAAGTGAAAGAAGTATCTAAATTTAAGTCGGGTAACGAAATATCAATAGTTGGCATTTGTGGCAATGAAATTTTATTTTCAAAAGGGAAAGGAAGGACACAAACGGCGACCTCTTTTTCTTCGGCAGATACTTCATTTGACACTTTTAATATATAGGTAGTTGTTTGCTGTGGAAATAATTCTGTTTGTTCTAATTGCGTAACATTTTTATGTAGCGGTAATAATGATATGTTTTTTGCATTTTCTACTTTCCACGATAATATAACTTTTTGTGTCTCTACAATTTTTTCTTTATTCGCTTTGAAAGATTTTATTTTAACAGGTTTTATAACTACGATTTTTATATTTTGGCTTATCGGCTTAATATCAGATTTATCTTCTTTTTCATAAGCGGTTAGTTCGTATTGTGCGGTATCAGTCGGCGCAACTACTAAATCATTTTTATTAGTAACGTCAATTTCCTCTTGATTATTACCTTTGATACTAATACAATTTGCATTCTTTACAATCCACGACAAAACTACTTTTTCGCGCGGTTTGCAATGTGTTTTAGTGGCTTTAAAATCTATGATTTTGATTCCCATTCGTTAAGTTTTTTTGTTAATATTATTTCATATCTACTTGCAATGTCATTAGTTACTTTATCGTGAAGTTCCTTTTCTTTGGCTTTTCTATAGTTTGCTTTTTCTTGTGCTGATTCTACATCAGTTGTTTTGTTTATTTTAGCAATTTCTTCGTCTCGTTGCTTTTCAATTTCCTCTTCATTTGCCCTTTGTTCTCTTCTTGATGCTAATTTTATATCGTATTCTCGCGGCTTACCAACAAGTTTCATCCAAGTGGGTAAAATCTCTATTACCAAGAACACAACAAATATAAACCAACGTAAAAACTGAACTCCAAAGTTTGGGTGGGTAATTAAGGTCATAAATTTTGTGTCAAAACCGTTTAACCTTTCTACAAAATCTGTCTCCTCTTGGACTTTGACATTGATAGTATTATTATCATTTTTTAATTTTATGTTTAGGCTATCTATTTCTTTATCTTGTTTTGCAATTTGTACATCTAAATCTTTTGAATGCTTTATGCGCTCCATTCGCATTGTGTCTGTGTATTCTTTAACTTCTTTCGTTTTCTCTTCAAGTGATTTAACAGCATCTGTATATGCTTTATATTTTGTATTATACGAAATCCTTTCTTGACCATAATTAATTTTAATGTTTTTTCGAGTTAAACTATCATATACTTCTGGAATACGATTCCACGCAGTATTTGCTTCTGCCTTTTTGTTGCCAACATCCTTTTTTAAATTTTCTATTTTTGGATTTTCTCTTTCATAATTTTCTTTTGCATCTTGAAAAACAGAAGTTTTAGGGTCTTTATTTTTTTCAGCAGCCAATTTATCCCTTCTTGTTTGATTACCTTTTTGTTTAGTTTCTGTTCCAATTATATCATAATGATTCGTTTGTGTCTTTTCGTATTGCCTCAAATCTTTATCTGCATTTTTTCGCATTTGGTTTTCAATTTGTTCTTTGAAAATATAATGGTCTAACGGACTTGACATAAATAAAGCCAAAAGAGCACCCAAAAAAAACGCGGTAGAAAATATAAAGTAAATTTTTTCATCCCCCCTTTACCCCCCGAATATGTTTTGTCAATATGGACTTTATCTATAGTTTGTACCATCATTCTGTCAATAGAATATACTAAAAGTCCCCAAATAAGTCCGAAAATTATAGCAACATACCATTTATCACTAAAATCCATTCCTGCAAAAAAGCCGCAAAAAGCCGCGAAGAAGAATGTCATTGTGAATAGCAATCCTTGCCCGAAATAATAGTTGTGGTCTGTTGGGCTATTTCTAACAATCCAAACTTCGTTTCCAGGTAGCGACCACATAAATTCTTTAAATTTATTCATTTTTTTAAATTTATTTTAGTTGTTTTGTTATTCTCTTCTTTTTTCAATATCGAGTTGTCTTTTGCCATACCACACAATCCCATAAAAGCAAATAAAAAGACAACTTCAAAAACTTCGCCGATAGAATCCTGTCCCAATCCATAAATCAAACGCCCTGTAAAAGGCACAACTCCATAATATGAGCAAATTAACCATAAGCCCGAACTCAAAATCAACGAAATACAAAATATTCGGATAATTCCGTAAGTTGAAAAGTAAATTTGTTCTGAATATCCACTTCTTCCTTTTTCTCCTTTTGATTTTTCATATTTTGGATAAACAGACATTCGCAAAACGAAAAAGCCCACCCCCCCCCAAATTGCAACTAAAAAAGCAATAGGTAACCACCACCATTTTGTACCAAACTGATAAATCAACCCGAAAGGCACACTTAAATCATTTTCAATCACAGGGTCAATAAATGAAGAAATACCTGCGTGCATTGGCTCGTAACAATCGTAATCTGATGGATAAGCATATTTTGTAAGTTCGGCAAAAAACTGCGCTCGTTCTTCTGAAAGTCGATAACCAAATTCTTGAATAGTTGAAAAATCAAAGTATGCAACTGAGCGTTCTGTTAATCTATTAGAAGAAAAAGGGTCATAGTTTTTTGCATTAAACCACGCAATACTAAAAACAATTCCGACAACAATAATAACTGCCCCAAATGATAATGCAATGTTCTTGTTTCTTGCTCTTTTTCCAATTTCTTGTGCATAATTATATCCGTAAAAATGATACTGATAAAATAATACAACACTCATTATAACAGGGAAAAGCATCAAGTTTATAAAATACCCCGAATCGTTTCTAAAAAATGCTATTCCGCCAATAATTACTAATGGAATTAAGAGCAAACCCCATTTGCCAATTCTTTTTCCAAAAGGTTGGTGTAAATCAATCTCCAACCATTTTGTGTAACTTAAAGACCAAAATAATAAAAGACAAATAAGCAATAATGCTACCGAAACAGAACTTTGCTGTCTAAAAAATGCAACGGCAAAAACAAGCATCATTGTTATTATCAAAATTTTGGTAATGTTTATATTTTCCCATTTCCAAAACTTTTTGACTTCAATTTTCCCTAACATACAAAATGTTATCAATAATGCCGAAAGAAACACAAGTCCCCAAATAGTAGTTGAAAAAACATAACTGCTGTCTGAAAATGGATTTGCTCTTGATAAGTTAAAAATATCAAGAAAATAGAAAGTTGAGATTTGTCCCAAAGAATATTTTACAAGAAAATATATTCCCAAAAGAATAAGAATAACGGCAGGTAATAAAAACAATCGTTTTGTTTTGTTGCCGTTCCATAAAATTTTATCAAACCCAAATTCCATACTCAAAAATGCTATCCAAAACAGCAATACACATAATAAAATCAAAGGCGAAACAATCACCGCTGTTGGAAACGCATAAACTGAAAAAGGTTGTGTAAATGACAGGTTATAACCTATAAATATACGACCAATACTCAATAAGAACAATACGAAATACAAAACAATAAAATAACACCTCCAACGGTCATTATCACTATTTTTACTATCGCTTATATATTCATATTTTTTGGTAATAAAACAAATAACAGTAAGTCCAACAAAAAATATAAACAACAAAGGCAACAATCCTTTCCAAAATATTCCGCTACTCAAAACATAACTTTCAGTTCCCCTATTTTGCAAGCAAGATTTTTGTTCTATCGTAAATTTATAATCTTCGCTTGGGTTAATAGTTCCAAATTCCCAATAGTTAGGATTGGCTACGTTAGTGGCATACAATTCGTTACTATAAGTATTGCTATACAACACTTGCCGTAATGATACAGGTATTTGTTCATTTCGTGCATAAGCAGAATCTACGGCTTGTGTAGGAATAGCAGCACGATAAATTTTATTGAATGACACTTTTATTGTGTCTTTTTCCCATTTTGTCAAGGTTATTTCATTTGCTCCAAAAGGCGTGTAAAACGATTTTACGGAAGTGGTAAAACAAGTATCGTTCCAATGAAAATATAAACTTTTGCCTAATATTTTTTTGTCAAACCACGAAAGTTCTTTTTGTTTTTGCAAAAATTCTGAATGAAAGGGTCTAAAAAATTGAATTTTTACGAAATTTTTACGGATTGTATCACTGCTTACAAAGCGGATAATCGAATCATTGTTTTTAGTAACAGCAACATCAGTGTCTAATAAAATAATTGTTTTTTGATTTTTTGTATATGCAATCAGTGTCTTCAAACTATCCAATCTGTTATCTCGTCTATTATTCGCAATCTTCAAAATATCAGACAAATGAATATATTTGAAACTTTCTTTATCAGCATCTTTAAAACGATATTCTAAAATACTATCAATCTTTTGTTTTTCAATGCGGTCAATACCAAAAATTTGTATATCTCTAATAGTAGAGTCATACTTGACTGTATTTTGTGTGGTATCATTAAATTTTACATACGCAGGTTTGTTAAGTTTCCAAACAAAACCTTTATCTATCTGAGTAATTGACAAAACCAAATCGGGCAACCCTTGAATCATTATATCTTGTTTGCCGCCAAACCATAAAGTGTCTTTGTCAAACGAAAGCGATTTTACATCAACTAAAACCGCTTTTCTATCAAGAGCAGTTTTGCCACAGGAAGAAAAAAGCACTAAAACTATGGCTATTATATAAAATATTGACTTTTTCATTGAAATCTATTTTTATTGTAAAACATTATTTTTTTGAATCTTTCATCAGTAAGAAAATCACGGGCAGTAGCCCCTTCAATACTTGTTGTAGGTTTCTTATCGGAAATTCGCTTGATATAAATAACACCAACTATACCTTTTGGATTATTGTCGTCTTTATTTGTAATGCCAAAAACAAATACTCCCTCATCTCTCCAAAGCGTTTCCGATAAATAAACAGTACCATCTTCTTTGCTCCTTTTAGAATGTTCATTTATGTTATACTTTTGAGGTGTGCCTGTTTTGCAATAGAAATGGTATTTATTAAAATCATTTGCGTTATCTTTAAAACTATCTTTAAATTTTTTATATGCTTCGTGAAGCGTACCGCCTTTGTGTGTTGGGTTCTTTTTATCGTCTCTTTTTGTTTGAGCCACTGCTTCTCGCCAATCTTCCATAAATGAAATCCAAGCATTTTCTATTTCTTGTTTTGTACGTTTGAAATCATAATGGCTTATATGATTAAACATACCATTATCTTTGAATAAATCAGGAATTGAATCATTGCCTTTCAAAAAGGTGGCTTTTACTGCTTTTTTAGATAATAAGCGTGAGTATGCTTCTGCTAATTTTACATTATTCCAAAAATTGTTGCCTTGTCCTAATACAAAATTTTCAAAATCAATAAAATTGTTAATTAAATCAAGTTGTAAATTTAATTTATCAGGATACAGAGAGTATAATTTTAGAGTATTTCCTTTTAAATATCGCCAAGACATTGTATCTGCTGTCAATGACCAATTGTTGACATCTCTTGAACCCATTTCTATATCGTATAAATTATAAAGCAAATTTGCAAACGAAGATTCCTCTAATTTTGCTTTTACTTTTTCTTCATTAAATAAAATTTCTTTCTTTTTATAATAATTTGGAATACGTGTTAAATCATTATTTCCAAGCAATTTTGGTAAATTGTTGATTTTTTCATTATCTAATTTTTGTGCATTAAGCAAGTTAAATAATATAATATCAGCAGGATTGCTATCATTTTCTGTCAAAGCCAACATTGTAAGTGCAATAGGGTAATTATCGTGCGAATGTCCCAAAAAATTGATACGACTTTTACTATTATATGTATTCCAAAATAAATCGTTGCCTTTTCCATAATGTGGCACTTTATAACCAATTAAACAACAATCATCGGTTCTTTCTACCAAATTTGTCAAAGAAAATTTTGATAAAGAAGGATATTTTGCTGCTGCTGCAAAAGCCAATAACGGTTTAAATGTACTTCCAATATGGTGGCGGACTAAATTAAAGTTTCTTATTTCTGTTTCTGCTACTGTTTTTTTATCTGAAAAGCGGTTAGAATAATATGGTGCTGCAATAACTTCGCCTGTTGAAATATCCATAAGGCAAATACTCATTTGAAATTCATCTTTTTTTGTTTTTTGCGTTGTTTTATTTGGAAACAATTTTTTATTTACATAATCTTTAATTTCATCTTCCAATATTTTTGATAATATGATATTGGTTGTCAATTTAATGTTTTGACTTGTTGTGTCAAGATTGCTCTCTAATTGTAATAATTGTTGGCGTGTAAACAAATCGCAATACTCTTCTTTGATGTTTATTCGTTTGCCTGCAAAACCATTATTTGTCGATTTTGAGGCAACACTAAACGGTGTTTTGGAAAGATAAATATATTCTTTTGTGCTTTTTATTTCCAACTTTACCATATTTTTAAATGAGCGTGGAAAAGCATAACCATTAACTTGTCTTGGAATTGGTTGCTTGTGGTTATTTATCCACATAAAAATTGTGTCTTGCGTTCCATTAGAAAGATATATGCTATCCCCTTTATTCAAAAATTCGACCCAATTTTTGTTGTTATATTCCACTCGCAAAACTTTTGAATGCGAGGGCACAATATTGTTCATATCATTATACCATTGTTGATATTCGTGAGTTTTATTAGGTTTCCATTCGTCAATTTTAACAGGGATAAATTTTGTAGGTGCGCCACAAAACTCTATAATGGGAAAATTACTCGTAAATAACGGAATAGGCATATTATCTTTGATTAGATATACAACATTTTTGTCTATCTGTGAAAACGGGTCTTCCAAAAATATCTGCCCTTTCCAATTATTGTTTAGCAAAGGTACATCGCCTAATGTATTGTCAATTTTAATAGATTTTATTCGTGGCGGATATTCTTCTTTTTTCCATTCAATTATAAAGTATGACTTATCTAAGTTTTCTTTTTGTTTTTGAAGATAACGTTTAAAATTGCTGTTGTGAAAAAATTCGATTTCTGTACTATCTGGAATAAAACCAATCAAGCGAATTTCCCGTACATCAACAATATGATTCTCTGTTTGAGGGACAAAGAATAGCAACCTACTATCTTTCATATAAGTAGTATCAGTGAGTTTATCTGCAATGTATCCTTTTTCTTTCAATGCTTTATCCAAAGCAAAATTGATTTTACCATACAAACCTTTGTTATTTATTGTGTCATTCAATGGCTTGTATTGGGTGATTGGATAGTCAAATTCATCTTTGTGAAATTTGTTAATAAAGTTATTTTTTTGCAAACATCTATATGTTGCAAAAAAACTAATAATAACAGCCGCTATAAGCAAGCCAAACATAATGTGTTGCCATTCTATTTTTCTGATTTCAAATAGTTTTTTGTTCATCTTGTATTCAAAATTTGTTATTGTTATACACTAATTAAACGATTGAAACATACCGCAAATTTTCCGCAAAAATACAAAAAAAATATTAAATATTTGTTGTTTAATATAAAAATTTTACAAAATAGTGAATATAAAGTGAGTGCTTTTACATCATCAAACTACAAGTTATTTATGGAGAAATATTTTCGCCATTTTTTGATTTTTATCTTATGGTTGTAACAAAAAAATAAATTAAGAAATTATAAACCTGCTATTTTGTGGGTTTATTTGTTGATAATTAAGAGTTTATGAATTATTTTTTAGAAAACTCTGTGTAAATTTTGATTTTTATCTATTTTTATTTCGTTTTAATCTTGTGTTTTTAAGGTTTTATTAGTTGCCACGAAATAGCCACGAAAACGCCACGAAATTGCCACCGAATGCCACGAGGTTTCCACCAAGTCGCCACCGAATCGCCACAAGAACGCCACGAAGTCGCCACCAAATCAACACAAGAAAGAAAATTTGACAATTTGTCCCGTTTTTTTGTAAAAAAAATATGGTGCAAAAGGTAAGGAAAGTTTTTCATTTAACAAAAAAAAATGTTCAACAAAGTGCTGAACATTAATTTTAGAAATTTAGCGAAAAAAACTTCGGAAATTTAGCGGAAATAGCGGAAATTTAGCGGAAATTTAGCGGAAATACTAAAACACATATTTTGATAACTTATTATCACTATGCTTTTTAAGTAATTCCTTTTCGGCTAAACCTCTCAAATCATTTCTTGCCATTCTATCAGTTATATTGTATTTCGCTGCATATTCTGAACTTGTGATTTCTCCTTTTGACCTGTAAAACAAAATTGCATCAACTTGTCTTTCATTCAGTCCGAGTTTTTTCAACTGCTCTTCGGTAAGATTATTTTTGAAAAGCGTTACCAAAAAGCCGCCATCTCGTTCAATGAGTTCGGGTTCGGGAAGCCCCGCCTCTTTGCAGGTGTCAATAATGCGAAGTGTGCCACGTCCCCAAGAATCAATCAAACCGCCTTTGAAACATACATCAGCAATGAGCAAGTTTCGCGGCTTTGAAAAATGTGTGCGTTTCAATGATTCTAAACTTATACCTTCGGGCAAACCGCCATCATTCCAAATAAAAATCTTATCATCATACACCCTAATTTGAATAAAACTGCCCATATAATTGCGATGTACCATTGCGTTAAGTAACATTTCGCGTAAGGCAGGCATAGGATATTCGGGTGTTTCAATGCGGTACATTCCCTCAAATTCGATATTCCGAATGATAAATTTCTGTAATAACTGCTCTAAAACATTGCGTAACAGCACAATAATATTACCTTCTTCCACCTCTTGAAAACGCAAATCTGCATCGTCTTTGGCAAAACGACCTATTTTGACAAATACACTTGGATAAAAACGGCAAGGGTCTTTGCCAAATAAAATAATGGCGGCTCTTTTGAGTTGTCCATTTTCGACAAGTTTTAGTTTTTCAAATATCTCTTTGGTTGTTAAGCCCTCTACATCGGGCAAACGCCCCTTTTCTTTTGACATTACTAAATACGCTTTTACCGATTTTTCGTCAATATCGGCAAAAGTTGCTCGCGGCTCAATCACATTATCCCAAGTTTGTCCCACTCGTTTTAACAGAAATTCGTTTAGCGAATTGCCTGTCAGTTCCTGCTTAACGCTGCCACTGCGGTAATAGTATCTACCCCGCAAAGAAATCGGCACGGAATAGGGCAAAACAACAATCTCAATAAAATGTTTGTCGTTTTTCTGCAAAAGATTAACTTCGGCGGTAATTCCCAAATTGTTTTTGATTTTGTTGGGAATTTCGTCCATTAGTTTTTTGTAATCTTCCACATCTACGACATTTCCGTTATCGTCTTTGCCTATATAGATTTTGCCACCCTGCGCATTAGCAAAGCCGCACACCCATTTGAGATAATCATCGTGCCAAGAAGATTTGTATTCTATGTTTTGTTGTTCGGGCATATTTTTCTCTTTTTCTACATTAGTATCAATATTTTTTGCAAAGATACAACTTTTTTTTGCAAACTAATTATATCATTAAATTATTCAAGCATTTTTACAAGTTCCTGTTTCATTTCTTTATCTATATCACGATAGCGGGAAAATGCCTTACTGCCTTCTTTATGTCCCGAAAGTGCGCCGACTAAATTAGGGTCTTTAACTTGCTTGTACAAGTTGCCCACAAAACAACGGCGAGCGAGATGGCTACTCGCTATCTCATTAATTGGGCGAATAACCTGCTCTCGTGTCAAAGGGTCAAGTATGACAACATTTCGGGTAATTTCTGCAATCGTAAATATCTCTTTGATACTATCATTATATCTTTGAACACTGATAAATGGCAAAATATCTCTACTTTCAGGGTGGTCGTATTTTGCAAGTATCTCTTTTGCAATGGTATTTAGTGGCACTTGCACCGTTATTGGTCGTCCGTCTTTGGTTTTGCGGGCGATATACTCTATTGCGCAATCTATGATATTATTTTTCGTAAAACTATACAAGTCGGCAACTCTGCAACCAATAACACACTGAAAAACGAAAATATCTTTTTGTCTTTCGAGGTGCGGAAATTTTGAAAAATCGGTTTTATAAATCTTGTTTCGCTCTTCGATAGTGATATAAAATGGTGTTCCATATACACTTTCGTCAATTGAAAAATTTTCAAAAGGGTCGTTTGTGGTACGCTTGTTTTTCTTTGACCACAAAAAAAATGTGCGCATTTTGGTCAAAATACCATTGATAGTGTTTTGCCCTCGTGGTTTGGGGGTACGACATTCGGGATATTGTTCGTAAATTTTAGGGTATTTTTTATGCGTTTCGTGTTCTGTGCGTAAAAAATTAGAAAAGTCCTGTAATGTTTCGGACGTAAAAGTATCAAGTTCTAAAATAAAATGCTTGTTTTTGGTTTTACTAATCGCCTCATATCGTTTGAGCGCACGAAGAACAACACGATAATTACTTTTGCGCACCTCTGACAATGGTTGTTTTGCTAAAAATTCCTCAAAAATATCAAAAATTGATTGTTTTGGTAATTCAATTTGTGGTGCAAATAACCCTCTTTGGTAATATTTATCAATACAATTCAACAACCAATCAGAATTTGTGCGGTCAAGTTCAACATCTTTTAGAGTTTCAGATATTGCAGTATTGATTTTAGAAAATTCTGTTTTTTGGTTTTCGTGGAAAGTTTGTGTTTCGCGCATCTGTTCGGTAAATTTGCTTTTACCTTTGTAGGGAGTGTTAGAATTATTGCCGCTTACAAACTCAAACCATTCGGGCGCAGAATACAAACCACTTTTCGCTCGTGCCGCATACATACCGCTTTTGTAGCGTATTAATATTTCGCACAACCCATTATTATCGGACTTGGTAGATAGATAAAATTTTGTTGCCATAAGAATAGTTTTAAATTACACTGCAAAGATACAACATTATTTTTATACAGCAAAGTTTTTGTCCCTTTTTTGTCCCTTTTTTTTCAAACTTTCGCAATTTTAACAAAATCGCTTGCAATCAAAAAATAAATAATTTATTAACAATCAACAACTTATGACATTGTGCTATTTTGTTCAATTGTAGTAAATTGTATATTTCAAGTCCCGCTTCGGGTACAAAAAAAGCGTTATTTTTAACGCTTTTTTGTTTTTTGTAGATGTAAAATCTTTTTACCCAATTTTTTGATTAACAATTTCCAAAACCTCTTTTTCCAAAATATTTGCTTGTTGAGCAATTTTTTCGGCTTCGGCAAGAAGTTTTTCGGCAACTGCGCGGTCTTTCAAATCTACAGCGTTGATTTTTACATTTAAGTGCGCACCCAACACAGCAGTACGCGCTGCCAATGCACCAACACCTGCATCGGAAACAGAATTTGGGTTGCCCTCCTGCGCCATAATTTTTACCAAATCAAAAACCTTAATTGCTGTTTTCATTGTCTGCAACGGAATTTCGGTAGCATACAAAGTTGCCTCTTGTAGTGCTTTTGAGCGCGCTGCTTTTTCCTCTTCGGTGCTTCTTGGCATTGCGAAGACGTCCATTATTTTGTTGAACGCCGCCGTATCTTCATCAACCAAATAGAGCAATTGCGCCATAAGTTGCTGTCCCTGAGCCGCATAATTGGAAAAATATTGCCATCTGTCGTCCCAACCCGCTTTGTGCGAAGAGAGATTTGCCACCATTGTGCCGAGAGCCGCGCCGAGCGCACCCGAGTATGCCGAAATCGAACCGCCACCGGGAGCAGGGCTTTCGCTCGCCGTTTCTTCAGCAAATGCTTTGCAGGTCATATCAATCAAGCGTTTTTGCTCGCCTTTTTCCATTAGATATTCAATAACTTTCTCTTTTGGGTTGAATGGTTTGAGGTCGTCCAAACCAAGTGATTTTACAGCAATAAAAATTAATTCTTCTTCACTCAAACCAACGGAACGTTGCTGTTTTTCAAGGAAATATTTTGCAGCGTCAAGCAGCACATTTTTAGGCACAAGACCAACAATTTCTGTCCCTGTAACGCGAATTCCGCGCTCATTTGCCGCTCTGCAAACCTCCTCAAAAGCCGTATGCAACGCCGTTTGGCGAATATCGGTAATGTTCATTGAAACCTGCGCAATTTTGAACTCGTCAATGTACCAACCGATTGCCTTGGTTCCTTTCAACGTTCCGGGAATGTCGATTTGTTTGCCATTTTCGTCAAGCATAATTTTGCCTGTGATTGCGTTTCCTTCACGTTTCGGACGACCTTTTTCGCGCACATCAAAAGCGATTGCGTTTGCTCGACGAGTGGAGGTTGTGTTCAAATTATAATTTACGGCAATCAAAAAATCGCGTGCGCCGCAAGCCGTTGCGCCTGTTCTTGCAACGTGTTCACTCCAAACTGCATTGCCAAAATCTGGTTTTTCGCCCTCTTCAAAACGCTTTTTTAACCCCTCGTATTCGCCTTTTCGGCAAACAGCAAGGTTTTTTCTTTCAGGAATAATTGCTGACGCTTCGTAGGCAAAAATCGGAATTTTTAACTCTTCGGCAATGCGTTTTCCAAGTTTGCGTGCAAGTTCCGCTGTCTCTTCAAGTGTGATGCCAGAAATTGGCACGAGCGGCAACACGTCCGTTGCGCCCATTCGCGGGTGTGCGCCTGTTTGCGTGCGCATATCGATAAGTTCAGCGGCTTTTTTTACCGCCAAAAACGCCGCTTCAACAACCTTTTCCGCCTCGCCCACAAAGGTTACAACGGTGCGGTTGGTGGTTGCGCCCGGGTCAACATCAAGCAGCAAAACGCCATCAATTTTTTCAATTTCATTGGTTATCTCTTTGATAACCTGCATATTGCGCCCTTCGCTAAAATTCGGCACACATTCAATAATTCTCTTTTGCATAAAATTTATGGTATTAGAAATTTTTGTGCAAAGATACAAATTAATTGAGAATTAAAAATTGAAAATTGAAAATTATTTATACAAAAAAAGCGTATAAACTTTGATGATTTATACGCTTTTTTATTTTTAAAATTACATTAATCGTAATTTTGTATTGACTTTTGCGATATTAACATAATCTTTATCATTATGAAAAAGGGTTAAATTATTTTCTATTGCGGTTTGCGCAATAATCATATCAATGCTGCTTCTCGGTGTTATTCCTGCCTTTCTGCAATTCATATACATCAACGCTGCACTTTCGTATGATTTTTTGCCGTAATGTAAATCATAAATATTAATATCATCTAAATACTCTTTTAACAATTCAAATTCATTTGTATTTTTTGCACCTTGTAATAATTCTTGATAAACGTGAAAACAAATACCAAAAGGAATATTACTTTCGATAATTTTATCAAAAGTATCATACGGCTCGCCTTTTATACCTTTAAAATACCCTATTAAAATTGATGTATCTACAAGTATCATAGTTTAATTGCGTAAAGATTTATAATCATAATCATCTCTAAAAGAGATTTTTCCACGCAAATTTTGCAAGTTTTTATCTCTTTTGTACGATATTAATCTTACCAAAATTTTGTTTGTTAAATCGCCGTAGTCCAATGTTTTAACGTGTGTTGCGCCTACCGCAACTCTTCTTTTAGTTTTTTCCATAATATTTTTTATTAATATTTCGACTGCAAAGATACGAATTAATTGATAATTAAAAATTGAAATTTGAAAATTATTTTAAAACAAAAAAGCATATAACCTTTTTGATTTATACGCTTTTTTATTCACAATTTATGACTATTGTATTAATTTTGCAAGATAGATAGTTTACTTAAGTTGGTATATATACATAAGTGTTGTCCCATTGAACCGAACTGTACGTGCGGTTCTTTGGCAGGTAAGAATGTGCGTACTATGTAGCGGTAGCGCAACAGGGTTTCCGTAAGTGTGATAAAGATACACACCGCTTGGTGTTGGAAAAATAGTTGTTAGGCGGGAAGCAGTATGACTTCTGGTAGAGATTTGTTCCATAGTTCTGTCAGAAGTACCACTAAGACCACTATGACCTATTTGTATCAAGAATACCTGTCCGCGTTCGATAGTCAGTACATATTCAGTATTAATACCATCTCCAAAGAGAGTGCTTTGGTCAAAAAAAGTCCAAGTACCAACGCCATCTGCATTAGAAACTAAAATTTTACCTTTGCCTTCGTTTCCGTCAATAAGCCGAAAACCATTACCTTTCACATTTGCCGTATCGCCGATAATATCAAGCGTGGCTTGTGGCGGCTCGTTTGCACCAATTGTTACCTGCGCATTTGCATTAAATGCCGCGCCATTTACTAATAGCGATATAATTATCGCCGTTTTGAAAAAATTGTACTTTTTCATTTTAATAAAAAATTTAGTTAATAAAAATTGTTAATTATGTTTGTTTTAAAATAATTTTCAAAAAAATGAAACCCCGACTTTCACAAGTAAGTTTTCTCAAAAAAAACTTGTATTTTTTTTATTGTTATGACAAAAAATCTTTTTTTAATATTTTACAAAACAAAAAAGCGGACTTATATATTCCGCTTCTGAGGTTGTAGGAATTACCCGTTATACAAAATAAGTAAGCCCACTTTTTGTGAAACTTGTCTTGTATAACTTTTGAAACTTCCTACATTTCAGAAACAAGAATATTAGCAAAATGCTAATTTATGTCTTGTGCTTTTTAGCACGTTTTTTTATTTTTTATTTCATTATTAATTTTTTTATAAATTTTGAACTGCAAAGATAAACATTATTTTTTAATTATCATAAATAATCCAGAATTATTACATCAACAATGCCTTCAAGTTTTTTGAAATTTTTATCGGCAGTCAAAAGCGGAATATCATAATACTTTGCTGTTGCTGCTATTATTGCATCGGGTAATTTTATTGAAAACTGCTGTTTAAGCGCAATGGTAAGTTCTTTTATATTACTCGAAAATCTTAATATTTCGCAGTCAGACAAAAGATTTTTAATTGCTGTTGTTTCGTGTTCCAAAATATCCTTTCGACCCAAAAGTTCCATTTCAGACACAACAGAAATACCCACCGAATAAGTCATAAATGGTTCAAGCAATGGGTTCCCTTCCAAAACATAGATTGCAATGTTGGTATCTATTATAAAATCAATTCCATTCATTGCGTACTTCTTTTTGATATTCCAAGCCGTCAAAGCCACGTTTTAATGTGCCAAAATGAGCCGCAAGTGTTTTGCGTGGCTTTCTGTCCATTTGCGCAAGCATAATTTCAATACTGCCAACGGCACTTCTATTAATCTCTAAAACCATAATAATAATTATTTTAAAGTGCAAAGGTAATAAAAAAAATGTAATATTTGCAAATATTACATTTCTTTATTTTAAAAACCCATTTCGCCGCCCTCTTCTTCGCCGTTTTGCTGCTGGTTTTGATTTCGGTCGCGCTGTCTGCGGTCTGGCTTCATATTACCGAAAGAGTAGGTAACTGTGAGCGAGATATTTCTGCCGCCCCACCAATGTCTTGAATCAAGTTCGTAGCCGTTGCCGTAGGTAATGCTGTGGTGTCCGCGCGAGTTGAAAATATCACGAGCATTTAGGTTGAAACTGAAACTTTTAACCGATTTTCGTAAGCCCGCATCAACAAAATATCTTCCTTTGCTCGTACCCTGCGCTACTGCCTGAGGCGCATTGTAGCCGCCCGTAACTTGCAGCATAAAACCCTTTGGCAACATCGCTTGGGCAACCATTCTAACATTCCACGAAAAATTGCTTGTTGAACTTCTGCCCATTGTTCCAACATTGGGGAAATCTGTGGAATTAGGCGTATATTCCCAACCTTTTAAATAGTAATAAAAAAGATTTACCGTTGTAGTGAGGTTCAAAAATTTCCACAATCTATTTTTTAAAACCAACTCCGTACCAGTTGAAACACTTTGTGAGATATTGGTAAATGTGGAATACATCTGATTGTTTAGCGTATCGGTAAAACTAATTCGTTGCATTATGCTGTCTGTATTGCGGAAATAACCCGAAAGCGAAAAAATATGTTTGTCCCAAGTTTTTATATAATTTACCTCAACAGCATTCGAATATTCGGGCATCAGATATGGGTTGCCAAACTGAATATTTGTTGAGTCGGAAATATTTTTAAATGGATTTAATCGCCAGCCATTCGGACGGGTAAGTCGCCGAGTGTAATTCACTTGCAGTTGATGGTCTTTTGGAAATGTATAACTCAAAAAAACAGAGGGGAAAACATCAAAATAATTATTAGTAATCGGTGTAACGTCTGTTGCGGTTTGTCCATCTGCTATAGAATGAATTTGAGTGTATGTGTGTTCGCCGCGCACGCCAAGTTGATAGTTGAATTTCTTGTGTTTGCCCGCATAGATGGCATAAATTGCATTCACATATTGCTGATAGAGCAATTTGTTTGACAATTCAGGTATGATTGTCAAATTATTATCAAATGTTTCTTGCGGACTTTTGCTGTTGTTGAAAGTGCCTTGATAACCCGCCTCAATTTTATGATTTTCTTTAATTTGATTAGAATAATCTAACTTAAAATCAAGCGTTTGAACATTTGCATCTGTTTTTTGACTTTGAAGAGAATAAGTTGTGTCGGTAGTCCAGTTGTCTCTGTAAAAAAAGTTTTTTTGCTCAAAAGTGGAATTTCCGCCCATATTCCAAAGATTATAAGAGGCATTGAAATCTAAATAATGATTTTTTCCAAAATCGCGCTTGTAGCCCAAAGTAACATTTGCGCCTAAATTTTTGTTTAGTTGCTCTGTTTTCCGATAGGTAGAGTCAGCCATACGCGGCATATCAGAGGTGTTTATCACATTTGTATTGTTGTTCATTCTGCCAAACATACCAAATGTTGAAATTGAAAAATGGTCATTTTTCGTTGCGTGATAGGTCATTCCAAACCGAGTAAAAATATTGTTTCCTCTGCCCAATGTTTTGCTGTCGGAATTCAAAAATCCAATCGGGTCGCCCTCATTATTAATATTATCGAAATAACTTCTATATGCGTGTCCGCCGCTTTGCCTTGCTCTGCTGCGGAAACCAACCGAGCCAAACGCCTCAATTTTTTTGCTGTTATAGTTGATATTCGCGCTCAAATTGCCTCCAAAACGCGAATTGTAGTTCGCACCCGCCTGAACACTGCCGTAATAGCCCGCTTTTGTGTTCTCTTTTAGCACGATATTGATAATCCCCGCCGTACCTTCGGGGCTGTATCTTGATGATGGATTTGTAATAACCTCAATTCGCTGAATGGTGTTTGCAGGCAGTTGTTCGAGTATTTGCGACTGATTATCAGCATTTAAGCCCGATGGTTTGCCGTTAATCCAAATCGTTACGCTCTCCGAACCGCGCAACGAAATACTGCCGTCTGTGGAGACCTCAATAGAGGGAATATCTTGCAAAATATCCGATGCAGACGCGCCATCGGCAAGTACGCTACTTGCCACTTCAAACACTTTTTTGTCCAACTCAAAGCGCATTTGCGAACGCATTCCTGTAACCGCCACCTCTTGCAGCACTTGCGCCGATTGTCTCAAAAAAATTGGTTTTAACTCTATTGTTCCATCAATAAAAATTTCGTCTTCAAAATCGTCATAACCCGTAAAAGTTACCTTCAAAAGAAAGGTATCAGTGGGCAAATCGTTAATCTCAAACGCACCTTTTTCGTCGGTATTTGCGCCATTAAAAAAGTCTGAACTCAACCCTCTGAACGTAATGGTTGCAAACTCAATCGGACGTTTCGTTTCCGCATCAACAATTTTTCCTTTTGCAGTGTTTTGGGAAAAAATTGTTCCCGAACAAAAAAGTGCAATTAGCACAAAAGCAATTTTTTTGGCTATCGAAAACGACACCAAAAATACTATGGTTTTTTTTGAGAATTTTTTCATACTCAATTTAGACATAAAAATAGTAGAAGGTTTAATTATTCGTTTTTATTTAAAAAGAATTTTACAGGGTAATATGCTGCCAAAAAGCCGATTGAAAGCACCGTTGCAAGCACAAGCAGCAGGTCTAAAAATTTGATTACAACAGGGTAAGGAATATAATAATTTACATCTATTGGCATTTGTAAAAAGCCGAATTTTATCTGTAGAATACAGACTATCAAGCCAAAAATCAAGCCAAAAACTGCACCGATAATTGCAATCAACCAACCCTCTACAATAAAAATTTTCCGAATGGTGTTGCCTGTTGCACCGAGATTTTTAAACAGCAAAATATCATCTTTTTTATCGAGTAAAAGCATTGATAATGAACTGATTATATTGCAAGTTGCGATTATCAAAATTAACGCCAAAATCAAAAAAATCATTAACCCCTCAATTTTTACGATTTTAAAAGCATCTTTTTGCTGTTCGATGCGGTTTTCTACCAAAAAGTTTTCGCCAAGCGAATTTTGCAGTTGCTTTTGTGTTGCTTTTAACTTGTTGATATTCTTTAATTTAAGTTCGAGAACTGAAATTCTTAGCGAATCATAATCATACAAATTTTGTGCAAAACTCAACGGCACAAGCAGCACACTTTCATCATATTGTTGCTGATTTACCAAAAAAACGCCCGCAACAAAAATTTCGCCTTTTTTGAACGCTGCATCGGGGCGCATCACATTGATTTTGCCCTCTCGGCGTGGCGCATAAATAGTCAGCGGCGTAACGTAATCAACACCCACGCCAATTTTCGCAGCCAAGCCGTAGCCAATCGACGAAACATCAAAATCGAAGTCAAAAAGCCGAAAATTTCCGCTTAACATAAGAGAATCTGGCGAGAAAATTTTGCTGTAATTTTCATCAACGCCTTTGAGAACAATCGGCGTTTGGTTTTCGTTGTAGGCAATCAACGCGTTGTCGCTCAGCACTTTGGTAAAAAGCGCGACATTGCTATTTTGAATAATTTTTTCGCTAACCTGCTCAAAATTAAAGGTTTTGCCGTTGGCAGAACTGATTTTCAGTTCGGGGTCGAAACTGCTAAACGATTTTTCAATCACGTCCGAAAAGCCATTGAAAACTGACAGCACGCACACCAACGCCATTGTCGAAACCATCACGCCAATCATCGAAATCAAACTGATTAGGTTGATTGCGCTCTGCGATTTTTTTGAAAAAAGGTAGCGAAAAGCAACGAAAAGTATGAATTTTGTGTCGTTCATAATTTTTACATAATTACAGAATTTGCAGAATTAACATAAAATAATAATTTGTAAATTATGAAAATTCTGTAATTCTGTGAAATTATTTCTTCAAAAGTTCGTCAATTTTTTCCAAATAATCAATCGAACCATCAAGTAAAAAAGTCAGTTCGGGAACTAATCGCAACTGATGTCTGATGCGCTTTCCAAGTTCGTAACGAATGGTTTTTGTATCAATATTGATTATCGAAAAAACATCATTTGCTTTTTCATTTGGAAAAATGCTCAAAAAGACCTTCGCCAAACTCAAATCTGGCGACACTTTAACATCTGACACAGAGATAATTACGCCGCTTTTTTCGCGCGCGTAGAGCAAAAACATTTCGCCCAACTCTTTTTGCAGCATTCGTTCAATTTTTTCTTCTCTTTTTGTTTGCATAAAATTTTAGTTTAATTTTTTCCTTACCGCTTTTCAAGTTGCAAATGTACGAAAAAGTTTAGAAAATTGTTGTAATTTGTGAAATTTATTTTTTTAGAAAAATTTTAGAAAAAATATTTTGTAATTCAAAAAAAAGCGTTACCTTTGCACTCCGAAAATTTGCGAAAATAGCTCAGTTGGTAGAGCACGACCTTGCCAAGGTCGGGGTCGCGGGTTCGAGTCCCGTTTTTCGCTCAAAAAATTAAAAAGTTAAATAAAAAGGAGTTGAAAACTTATATTTTCAACTCCTTTTTATTTCCGTAAATGCTGGTAAAATATTTTCAGAAATATCTAATTTTTATTACCTTTGCAAAATTGGACTATTAATCACTATTCACTATATGAAACGCTTAATTTTTATTCTTATAATTTTTGCGGCGACAACTGCTATTGCGCAAACTTTTCCATACCAGACAAAATGGAAAGAGATTGAAACTGCTGCCGAAAAAGGCAATGTAAAATCGCTATTGCCTATGGTTAATGCCATCTACAAGCAGGCGAAAAAGGACAACAACAAAACCGAAATTGTCAAGGCATTGATTTTCCAATCGCAGATTTTGGCGCAAACCAAAGAGAGCGCAGACGACAACGCTTACAAGATTGCTATCGAAAATTTTGAAAAGGAAATATCTCATTTTCAAAATGTTACAAAATCGGTTTTGCAGTCGCTTTTGGCGAATATGTACAATCAATATCTGCAAAATACCCGCTGGAAACGGAACAACATTACCGAATTGGACACCTTGCCAAAAGATATTGCCGAATGGAGCAACAACCAACTTTTGAAAAAAAGTTTTGAACTTTATGCGATGTCCGTAGAGACGGATAATTATCCGTCTCTACAACGCGAAAAAACATCAAATTGGAAACAACTTTTAACAAGTTCGGAAGATATTGCTTTGTTTCCAACGCTTTTTGATGTGCTGACAATGCGTTATATTAATGCGATGAAAAACGATTATAACGGAAAATGGCAAACAAAAATTGATAGTTTGACACAAAATTTAATTGATTTTCATAAAAACGATGCAGATAAATCGGCATTTTTGAATTTTAGTCTCAGCAAATTAGGTAATGATACAGATGAAATTTTGGCGCTTGCAGAACAAAACAAAAATGAGCCGTTTTCTGCATATATTTATTACAAAGCCGCAGATTTAATAAAAAATACAGATAAAAAGCGCGCTTATGAAATTTGCCAAAGTGTGCTTGCTTCATACAAAAACAACAAATGGACTACCAATGCAAAAAGTTTGATTGAGCAGTTGCAAACGCCTGCAATTACGGCGAAAATTGACAATGTTTGTTTGCCAAACGAGCCGATTGCCGTTACGCTTTCGGCGACAAATACCGATAAGGTTTTTTACCGAATTTATAAAAACACGCAATCGCTCGAAAGTTACGGCTCAATTAAGAACACAAAAGGCAGCATTGTTAAGTCGGGCAGTTGGGAATTGAAAACGTTTGACGATTTTTCTCAACACACCACAATCGTAAAACTTGACGGCTTGCCACAAGGCAATTATTGTATTGAATTTGCTAATAATCAGAATTTTAACGGACAAACAAAAGGTACAGATAATATGAAATCGGAAATCTATTTTGATGTGCATAATGTCTCGGTTGTGCGGTTGAATAATGGCGATTTTCAAGTTTTAGATAGAAAAACAGGGCAACCTTTGGCAAATAAAAAATTTGATATTATTAAAAAAGAAAATTATCATTCAAAAGAAGAAAAATCACAGCAAACTACAAACGAAAAAGGTATTTTTAACTTTAATGCATCAAATTATTATAGTTTTCTAATTAACTCAGAATCAAAAAGTTACATTCGTTTAAATAATAATAATTATGAAAATTATGCGCAAGATAAAGGTTTAAAAACAGATATTTTTCTTGACAGAGCAATTTATCGTCCCAATCAAAAAGTTTATTTTAAGGCAATTTTATATAGTAAAAATAATGATAAAACAAAAATTGTTAAAGATTATTCAATTACACTTGAATTATTAGATGCAAACAGACAAAAAATTTCAGAAATTAAACTTACTACAAATGAATTTGGCTCGGTTTTTGGCGAGTTTAATTTACCACAAAATGCACTTACAGGAAATTTTACAATAAAAGCAATTAACGGAAGTAAAACCTTTCGTGTTGAAGAGTACAAACGTCCTAAGTTTGAGGTAGTTATGGACTCTTTAAAAGGAGAATTTGTGTTTGAAGATGAGGTCAAAACTTCGGGCAAAGCCGAAAGTTACGCAGGCGCAGCAATTTCCGATGCAAAAGTTGTTTATCGCGTGGAACGCGCCGAGATTTTTCCGTATCGCGGTTGGTGGCTTCCGCCGAATCTAAATCCGCTGAATGAAACGATTATACAAGGCGAAACCAAGACAGACGAGAGCGGAAAATTTGAAATTGCCTTTATCGCAAAGCCGAAAAACGCCAAAAAAGCGGGCGAATTTCGCACCTACACATACCAAATTGTCGCTGATGTTACCGACATTAACGGCGAAACGCGCTCTGCAACACAAAACGTTACAATCGGCGATTTGCCAAAATATTTGACATTGGAAATGCCCACAAAAGCGTTGCAAAAGGACTTTTCAAAAATTGTGGTTAAGTCCAAAAATCTGAACGGCGTTACCGAACATTCACAGGGGCAAGTGGTTATCACTCAACTGATTGCGCCAGATAGAATTTTGTTGCCGAATAAAATTTCAAATATTTCAACACGAAATTATTATAGTGCAAATTTATTCCCCGATTATCAAATAATTCCAAAAAATGAATTTGTAAAATTATTTCCGCATCTGCCGTATTCGGAAGACGAAACAAGACCTGAAAAATGGCAAAAAGGCGATGTTTTGAGGTTTGATTTTGATACGGAAAAAACAAACGATGTGCCCGTAGGGGCGAACCTGCGTGTTCGCCCCGATGAAAAAAACACCAACGAGAGCGCACACACAGGTGCGCCCCTACAAGCGGGCTACTATCTTGTCGAGGCATTTACAATTTTTAATACCGACACCATTAAAACCGCGCAAATTGTTGAAATTCAAGACGATAAAACATTAAAATCAACCGACAACACATTTTTTGCGGCTCATACCGACAAACAAAATTATAATGTCGGTGATAAAATAAAAATTACGTTAGTGTCTGATTTACAGAACGCTACGGCAATTCTTAATCTCGAAAGCGGCACAAAATGGGTTGAGCAAAAAACTATTCCGCTTACCAACGGAACTGCCGAATACACCATTATTGCTACCGAAAATCATATTCGGGACGGCTTGTTTGCCTCTGCGTATCTGTTGGCGGAAAACGGCTACAAGCATCAAAATTTTGTGATTTCGGTAAAATCTAAACCAATGGACTTGAAAATTTCTACAAAAACATTTAGAAATAAGATTTTGCCGGGCGTGCAGGAAACTTGGGAACTGACGATTTCGGGTGCGGACAAAGACAAATTTACAGCAGAGGTTTTGGCAACAATGTACGATGCCTCGCTTGATGCTTTTGCTGCTAATAACTTCAATTTCAACCCGTTATCTTTCTCAACTTATGGTCGTCTTTATAATAATATAAGTTTTTCGGGGTATAGTTCGGGCGGTGCTCATCTTTTGCCTAATTGGAAAGATTTAAGATTTAGACAACCAATTTTTACAGATTTGCAAAATTTTACCCCTTATATTAATTTAAAAAGATTAACAAAAACTTTGCAACTTTCAAATTATGATGACGCTATGGAAATGTCAGAAGCAGAATTTAAAAGTCCGTCTGATATTACAAAAGCATTAGCAGGCGAATTTGCAGGTGTGCAAGTTACAACAACCACAGGACAGCCCGGCGTAGCATCGTCTATTCGACTTCGTGGTTATAGTTCTGTTTCTGCGCAAGCAGAGGAAGTATATGATATGGTTGAAGTTGCTGACGGCGGTGGCGTTCCCGATTTATACGATAAAACACCCGCAGAACAACCCGCCGTTCAAATTCGCAAAAACTTGCAGGAAACCGCCTTTTTCTTCCCCAATCTCTACACAGACGAAAACGGCGATGTGCGCCTCACATTTACCTCGCCCGAAGCCCTTACCAAATGGAAACTGCTCGTGCTGGCGCATACGCAGGACTTGCGCAGTGGTACGGCAGAATTTTTCACTCAAACCCAAAAAGAGTTAATGGTTGTGCCAAACCTGCCGAGATTTTTGCGCGAGGGCGACGAGGTCGTAATTTCGGCAAAAATTAATAATTTAACAGATAATGAACAGGGAATTTTTGGTAATGCAAAATTATTTTTAACAGATGTTATTAATAATAAAAATATTGAAATTCAAAATCAAAAAATGATGTTTTGGACAAACAAAGGTCAAAATACGGAAGTAAATTGGCGTTTCAGCGTTCCAAAAGGCGTTCAAGCGATTGAATATAAAATTATTGCAGAGGCGATGCCAATGCAGCAATCAGCGTTAATTTTCCCATTTTCAGACGGCGAACAGGGCATTTTACCTGTTTTGCCAAATCGAATGCTCGTTACCGAAACAATGCCGATTTTTGCAAAAGAGGGACAGACAAGAACATTTACATTTGAAAAATTGGTTAATAACAAATCAAAATCGTTGGAAAATTTCAATCTAACATTAGAGGCGACCACCAACCCGCTTTGGCTTGCAGTGATGTCGCTGCCGTACCTGCGCGAATACCCTTACGAGTGCAGCGAGCAGATTTTCAGCCGTTTGTATGGAAATATTTTATCAACGCATATTTTAAATCAAAACCCGAAAATTAAAAATGTGTTTGAAAATTGGAATAAAACAGGACATAATATTTCACAACTCGAACAAAATCAGGAACTTAAAAACATTATTCTCGAAGAAACGCCTTGGGTGCGCACTGCCCAAAACGAAAACGAGCAGCGCAAACGTCTTGCCGTGCTGTTTGATTTGAACACTATGTCGCAGGAATTTTCCGCCACGCAACAAAAACTCACTCAACTTCAAAACTCTGACGGCGGCTTTGCGTGGTTTAGCGGCGGCAGGTCATCGACATACATCACAGGGCATATTGTGCAGGGCTTTGGGCAGTTGAAAAATTTATTAGGCAGCGACCAAAACTTTCTAAGTTTTAAAAACTTAGAAAGTTTAATCAGTAGAGCGATAAAATACATTGATAACGAGCAAGTTAGAGAGATAAAACACGCCGAAGAAAACGCAAAAAAGTACGGCGGAAAAGTTGATGGCAAGAACTTTATACATTATTATTATGTCCGCAGTTTTTGGAAAGATAAATATCCGCTGCCCGCACAGGCAAAGAAATATTTAGACGATATTAATAAAAATATTTCCGAATATTTTCAAACCTACGACTTGCAGCGCAAAGCAATGATTGCCACAACTTTATATCGTTATGGTTATTTGCTTTCTGCCAAAACAATTTTAAATAATTTGAAAGAGACTTCGGTTGAGTCGGACGAAATGGGAATGTATTGGAAAGATAATCGTGCAGGTTGGTATTGGTATCAATCGCCTGTTGAAACACAGGCGAAGGCAATTGAAGCATTTGCGGAAGTAAGCCACACACTTATATATGAAGGAAAACATTTGAACGATATCGAAGAGATGAAAATATGGCTTATCAAAAATCGTCAAACAAACTCTTGGAACAGCACCAAAGCCACCACCGATGCCGTTTATGCGTTAATGAATTTCGGCAAGGACTGGAAAAATGCCGAAGAGGGCGTAAATATCTGGGTTGGAAACGAGCAAATCGTCCGTAGGGGCGACTTGAAAAGCCGAAAGGAATTGAATACGCCCAACGCTGACAATGCCGAAAATTCCGCAGGTTACATCAAAACCTCTTGGAAAAACAACGAAATCACCGCCGACAAAGGCGTTGTAAAAGTCGAAAAAACATCACCCGGCACAATGTGGGGCGGTATGTACTGGCAATATTTTGAGGACTTAAACAAAATCACACAGGCAGAAACCAACGTAAAAATGGAAAAATCTTTATTTATCAAAAAAAATACAGATAATGGCGTAAAATTAACGCCCGCTGACACGTTCAACATCGGCGACCTTGTTACCATTCGCCTTGTTATTCGCATTGACAGAGATATGGAATACATTCACATCAAAGATATGAGGGCAGCAGGTTTTGAGCCGATTAACGTGCTGTCGGGTTACAAATACCAAAACGGCTGTGGTTACTACGAAAGCACCCGCGATGCTGCTACCAACTTCTTTTTCGAGCGAATGACAAAGGGAACTTACGTTTTTGAATACGATGTCCGTGCCAACAACGCAGGCACATTTTCAAACGGAATTACCACCCTGCAAAATATGTACGCACCGGAAATGAGTTGCCATTCAAGCGGAATAAGTGTGGTAATTGAGAATTAACCTCAAAGTTAATCGTCGATTATCAAAAAAAGTTGTATCTTTGCGAATGTTTAATATATTAATGAATAAAAATTAAATAAAAAAAATATCTATTATGAAAAGTAACAAAAATTTTATGCTTCCATTTATTATGGTTGCTATGGTATTAATTTCTGCTATGGAAATAAACGCACAGGATTTTCCAAGATGGCGCGGCGCAAACAATGATGCCATCTACAAAGGTGCGGGTCTCAATTTAGATTTTTCGGCGAAAAAGCCACCGCTGGCTTGGACATTCAGGCAAGCGGGGTCGGGTTATTCTTCGCCTGTTATTGTTGGAAACACCCTCTATATGTCGGGTGCTGCTGACGGCAAAGATTTTGCGTTTGCATTAGATACGCAAACAGGCAAGTTGAAATGGAAACAGACGCTTGGCGAGGAGTATGTTCAAGACCGCGGCGACGGACCACGTGGAACAATCACCATTGACGGCGACAGGTTATACCTGATTCGCGGTGCGGGACAAATTCATTGTCTTTCGGCTGCTGATGGCAAAGTGATTTGGCAAAAGGACTTTGTAAAAGATTTTGGCGGAAAAATTATGTCGCAATGGGGTTATAGCGAATCGCCTTTGGTAGATGGAAATCTCGTTATCTGCACACCGGGAAGTGCTACGCAGGGAACAATGTTTGCGCTTGACAAAAACACAGGAACCATCGTTTGGGCGAGCAAAGAATGGACAGACGAAGCGGGCTATTCTTCCCCGATTGTTGCCGAAATCAACGGAGTGCGGCAGTATATTCAGCAATCGAATAAAGGCGTAGCAGGAGTGTCGGCAAAAGACGGCAAGTTGTTGTGGAGAGTTGAAATTGAGGGTTACAGAGTTGCGGTTATTCCAACGCCTGTATATCAAGATAATGTGGTTTATGTAACATCAGGTTATAATGCGGGTTGTAATGCTATTCGGCTTACAAAAGCGGGCGATAAATTTAAGCCCGAAATTGTTTATGCTAACAAAAATATGGTTAATCACCACGGCGGTGTTGTTCTGTTGAATGGTCATATTTATGGTTTTTCCGACCCTTCGGGTTGGGTATGCCAGAACTTAAAAACAGGCGAACAGGTTTGGAAGGAAAGAATTAAAGATGTCGGCAAAGGTGCGATACTTGCGGTTAATGACCGATTGCTTTTGCACGATGAACGCACAGGGTTGCTAACTATCATTGCTGCTTCGCCAGATGGTTGGAAAGAGTTCGGCAGATTGGAAATGCCCGAGCGCACGAATATGCCAACAATGGATAATATGATTTGGGCGCACCCTGTTGTTGCTAACGGCAAACTCTATTTGAGAGACCACGATTTGCTGTTTTGTTTTGATTTGAAAAAATAACGAGCAGTTTAAAGCCCTGTTAAATTTGAGAAATTTAACAGGGCTTTAATTAATATTGATTAGAAATAAAAAAGTGTGATATCTAAAATATCTACCCATTTAGGTGTGTAACGAAAATCCTCGTTCAACAAATAAGTTTCAAATCCACGCTACAGCGTGGTTAAACTTATCTATTTTGAACTCTCTTTTTAAGTTCGTTACACTTTAAATGAGTAAAGATATTATAACCAAATTGTATTTTTTTGCACAAAATTTGCGAAAAAATACTCTGAAAAAGTACAAAATATTTTTATATTTTCAAATATTTATAAAAAAATTCCTCCACAGATTTTCAGGTGTAAAAATATTAACAAATCAACTTGTCAACTTTTTTTGTAATTTTGCATTTTAATTTTTTTAAGATATGAAAAAGTTTTTAATTTTATTCTCTGTTTTTTGCTTTTTTGTTTCAACAAATACAGCGCAAAATAATGACGATTATTATGTGAAAGTATGGTTTGGTAAGAAAAAAAATGGAAATCGTTTTAATACATTATTGTTTAATAATGATTCTACTTTTGAATTTTATCATTATAGAAATAATGTAAAGGAACAATCTTTTGGAAAATGGTATCAAGAAAACGAAGATACGATATTTTTGACAAGCACCTTTGATACCGATTTGATTCCTATGCAAGTAAAAATAAATGGGCTTGATGTTTTTGCATTTAGAGGTAATATAAAAGTAAAATTAGAAGGTTTAAAATATAAGTCATTATGTATGACTATTAGACCTTATATAAACGGAATAACTATTTTAGATTATCATAATTGTTTTTCTAATAACGATTCAATTATTTTATTCCCGAATGTTCCATTAGAATCAATATCGTTTGAAATTATGGTTTCGCTTTTTCCTGAATGGCAATATTACAAAACAGAAACATATTTTTTCGATAAAAAAGATTTATCTTTGTCATACAAACAAATAGATATAACGATTAATCTTGATGAAAAATTGGCAAATTATAAAGTTTTTGACAATACAAAAGTTATTATTAATAAAGACAATTTGTATATTGAAAACAAAGAAACAGGAAAAAAAGATAAATATAAAATAAGCCAAATTAAACACACAAAAGTCAAAAAATGAAACGTTCTGATTTTGAAATAATGGCGCCTGTCGGCTCGTGGGACTGCCTTACGGCTGCAATAAAAGCGGGCGCAAACTCCGTCTATTTCGGCATTGAGGGGCTGAATATGCGCAATGGCTCGGCAAATAATTTTACGATTAATGATTTAAAAACTATCGCCGAAATTTGCGAAAAAAATAGCGTAAAGTCCTATCTAACTATAAACACAATAATTTTTGACAACGATATTGAATTGATGAAAAGAATTATTGATGCAGCAAAAGAGGCAAAAATTTCTGCAATTATCGCCTCAGATGTTGCTGCAATGACTTACGCCGTGCAAAATGACGTTGAGGTGCATCTTTCCACGCAGTTAAACATCACAAACATAGAGAGTTTGAAGTTTTATGCGCAGTTTGCCGATGTGGTGGTTTTGGCTCGCGAAGTTGATTTGGAAAAGGTCTATAAAATTCACCAAACCATTGAAAATGAGCAGATTAAAGGGCGCAACGGCGAACTTGTAAAGATTGAGATGTTTTGCCACGGCGCACTCTGTATGGCGGTTTCTGGCAAGTGCTATTTGAGTTTGCACCACTACAACACTTCGGCAAATCGGGGCGAATGTACGCAACTTTGCCGCCGCAGTTATTTGGTAAAAGACACCTCGTCTGATGCCGAGTTAGAGATTGATAATCAATATATTATGTCGCCGAAGGACTTAAAAACAATTCATTTTTTAAACAAAATGATTGATGCAGGCGTGCGCGTTTTTAAAATTGAGGGCAGGGCAAGAGGTGCTGAATATGTGAAAAATGTTGTTGAGTGCTATTCGCAGGCGATTGATGCGTATTTGAACAACGATTTTACGGAAGAAAAGATAAAAATTTGGGACGAAAAACTTGCTCGCGTTTTCAATCGCGGCTTTTGGAACGGCTACTATCTTGGTCAAAAACTCGGCGAATGGACATCAGTTTATGGCTCAAATGCCACACGCAGAAAGGTTTATATTGGTAAATGCACAAACTATTTTAAAAAACTTGACGTTGCGGAATTTATTCTCGAAAGCGGCGAGTTGAAAGTTGGCGATGAAATACTTGTAATCGGTTACACCACAGGTGCTTACGAGCAAAAAGTTGATGAAATTCGTGTTGATTTGCTGCCTGTTGAAAAAGTCGGCAAAGGCGTTCCGTTTTCAATCAAAACCACCGAACCAATTCATCGAAACGATAAACTTTATTTAATGGAAGTGGTTTTTGAACGAGAAAAAAGGTTTTAGTTAAAAAATTATTTTGGAAAAATGAAAATTATTGAAAATTATAATCTGAAAAATCACAATACTTTTGGCTTTGAGATATTTGCCAAAAAGTTTGTGGAATATGAAATCGAAGCGGAATTAGTTGAGTTTTTGCAAAATAACAATTCTGAAAAAATGTTGCATATTGGCGGTGGTAGCAACTTATTATTTTTAGATGATTTCAATGGCACAATTCTTCATTCTAACATTCGTCATTGCGGGCTTGACCCGCAATCTTCTGAAACAACAGGGGATTCTGACATTCGTCAGAATGACGGAAATAGCAATGACGATGTTTTTATTCGTGTTGGTGCGGGTGTTGTGTGGGACGATTTTGTTGCCGAAATGGTTGAACGCGGTTTTGGCGGTGCAGAAAACTTGTCGCTGATACCGGGCGAAGTTGGCGCGGCGGCAGTACAAAATATCGGTGCGTATGGAGTTGAAGTACAAGATATTATCATAAAAGTTGAAACGATAGAAATTGCTACTTTGCAAAAACGAATTTTTGATGTATCGGAATGTAAATACGGCTATAGAGAAAGCATTTTTAAAACCGATTTGAAAGGTAAATTTATTGTTACCGCTGTGGTTTTTAGATTGTCGAAAACACCAAAACTCAAACTTGATTACGGCACAATTAAAGAGCATTTAAAACACATAAAAAATCCCAATATTAAAGATGTTAGAAATGCCGTTATAGAAATTCGCCATAGCAAACTTCCCGATACGAAAATTTTGGGAAATGCAGGAAGTTTTTTCAAAAATCCGTATTGCAGCAAAGAACATTTTGAAAATCTGCAAAACATTTATCCAAATATTCCTTTTTACCCCGTAAATGATACTTCGGTTTCGCTCAGTAACCGCGTAAAACTTTCTGCTGCTTGGCTTATTGAGCAGTGCGGTTGGAAAGGTAAAACACTCGGTGGAGCTACGGTTTATCATTTGCAGCCGTTAGTGCTTGTAAATCAAGACAATGCAACTCCGCAAGACGTAGCAAATTTGGCAGCCAAAATTCAAAAATCGGTCAAAGAAAAATTTGGTTTAGAATTAGAACCTGAAGTGAATTTTATCTAAAAATTTACCTTTACAAAAATAGGCAAATGGTCGGAAAAACCGCCGTTATAACGCATTCCGATGTATGTTCTGAATGGGCGCAACCCCACAATTTTGTCTTCTTCCAAAAGCCAATTTGGCGCAAAAACTTGAAATGTGTTGCTCAACACTTTGGTTTTAAGTGAATTATCAAGCAACACGCCCGACACAATTATTTGGTCTAACATTCCCCATTGGCTTTCGTGGCGGTAACTTCCAATTTTTCCCTCTGCGTGAATTTTGTAAGCAAGATTGTAAAGTTTTTGAGGTTCAATTTCGTTAAAGTTATCAGGTAATGGGCTGGATTTAAGTGTTTTAACTATAGAATTATCGTTAGGGTAATCGTTGAAATCTCCCATAATTACAATTGCGGCGTTTGCGTGTATCTCAAAAACGCTATCAACAGCGGTGCGCAAAAAACTTGCCGCAGCAATGCGCCTATTTTCGCTTTCCAATTCGCCGCCAAGCCGCGAGGGAAAATGATTTACAAAAATATGCAGCGTGTCGCCATTCGAAATTTTGCCGCTCGTATACAAGATATCGCGCGTTGTACTTGTGGAATTGGGAAAACTCACTCGTATCGGGCGCGAATTTATTGGTTCAAATAAATCAGACAAATATAGCAACGCCACATCAACACCGCGCGCATCGGGTGATTCGTAGTGAATAAACTTGTAGTTAAGTTGCTGTAACCCTGTACGGCGCGTTAAATCGTTCAGCGTATTTTCGTTTTCTATTTCGCACAAACCGACAAGTGCAGGCGGGTTCCATTCGCCAACTGCAACAATCACTTTGGCAATGTTCGACAACTTTTCTTTGTAGCGCGTATAGTTCCAACCGCGTATTCCACCGGGCAGATATTCGGTGTCGTTATAAAGCGAATCGCGCTTAGTATCAAACAGATTTTCAACATTATAGCACATTATTTTAAACTCTTTTTGCGAAAAAGAATTTAAAACAAATATTGAAAATATAACCAAGAACAAAATTTTTTTCATATCACAAAAGTAATTATTTTTCTACAAAAAACCGTAAAGAAAAATATCTTTACGGCTTTCACATTATTATTTGTCAACTTTTTATCTTTGTTTCATTGTCGTGATAGAGCGTGAGCGCGTGAGTTTTCGACCTTGCCATTTTGTTTTAAGCGGCTCAATACATACGCACGGCTCTTTGTTGCCCAAGTCAAGTAGAACTGTGAATTTTACACCTACTAAAAGCGGATTAACGGTTTTTCCTATTGCCCAATTTGATGCGAGAACAGGATTATATTGTAGTAGAGCAGGGTTTTCGCCAGGAGCGTTGGGAGGAGTTATTGCTTCGCCATAAGTATAATTTTTATGAATATTCAAAACACCGTAGTCGGCAAACCCAGCAATACGGTAATGCACTTTTCCTTTTCTTGGAACAATTACTTTACCCATTTCCAACGAGGCAACAACATTTAAGCCAAAATCAATGTTGGAGTTGAGTAGATTGCTTCTACCGTTTAATTGTCTATCTCTGCTTGTGTAATCCCAAAAAAAGTGGTCGCGCATATTTTCAAGAGGGTGAATAAACTCAGGATAAATACCTGATGTTTTGTATGCGGTATTCACGCTTCCTATCGTTTTTATATGCAAACCAACTTTTCCGCCCATCAAAAAATAGAACCTGTTAGCAAACTGCGCACCCATCAACAACGGAACATTAACATACATCGAATGATAAGTATCAACATATTTATTAAAATCGTAGCGCATTACAAATTGAGAAGGATATGGTGCATTTGGAAAAAATTCAGTATCCCACATTCCGCCTACTACAATGGGTTTGCCTGTTACTGGGTCCATTACTATCTCCCCAATGTCCATACGGAAACCTCCTTTGTGGTTGTTAGATGTGAGTACGGTGTTAGAAAGTTTATAATCAAACTCGGCACCAAAAGTAAGTATAAATTTTTTGTAGTTATACTCAAAACCAACGCCGAGCAACCCGCCTACACCACCTGCAGCCGTTGTTTTGGGAATTATGGTCGGAGAAGCGAAATTGCCGTGCAAAAGATTTGCATAACCCAATGCGCCCCACGCACTCATATAGTATTTGTTATCAAACTGCCCAGAATTTTGTGCATTGAGCGGTAAAAAACATAACATCAAAGCGCATAAAGCCGCCCCTCTGAAAAAATTTCCTTTGTTTTTCATATATCTAATCAATTATTTTTCGTTTTAATTATCTCTTTTGTATAAAATTTTGTTAAAATTATCAAGCAAAATATTAATGCAAATTATTAAAAATATCAATGTTAAAAAGGGTTTTTCTTAAAGTTCTATTTATAAAAAGCAATGCTATTTATTAAAAAGCAAAAATATATAAAATCTTTTATTAAAACAAGAAAAAAACGAGCATTATTTTTTTTTTTATAATTTTAATAAAAATTGACTAAAAATCTATTTTTGACACATTTTATAAACGTAAAAAAAATAAAATTATTGTGCAAAAATATGAATGCAAAGTTACAAAATTTTTTATATCTTTGTGAAAGAATATCATTAATATAATTTTAGATTTTAAATCTTAAATCTTAGATTGTTTAATTCGCTTATTATCAATATCTTACAGCAAATTTATTTATTGATATTTATTAAAATTTATATAAAATAAACAAAATAAAAATTAGAAAAAATGAAAATTTTAGTGTTAAATTGCGGCAGCAGTTCGATAAAGTACAAACTTTTTGATATGCCAGAAAAAAAAGAGTTATCTTCTGGCGGCGTTGAAAAAATCGGTTTGCCCGATTCGTTTTTGAAATATAAAACCATAGACGGCGAAACAAAATTTATCTACAAACCAATTGCCGAACACACACAGGGTGTAGAATTGATACTCTCAATTTTGCAGGAAGCATCGGGTAATGCAATCAAAACCTTTGCAGATATAGATGCAGTCGGACACCGAGTAGCACACGGCGGCAACAAGTTCAAAACCTCTACAGTCATCAACCAAGAGGTGATAGACAACATCAAAGAGTGCTACGACCTTGCGCCGCTGCACAATCCCGCGAATATGAAGGGCATTGAGGCAGTTCAGAAAATTCTGCCGAATGTGCCGCAAGTCGCCGTTTTTGACACCGCTTTTCATCAAACAATGCAACCACACGCATATATGTACGCGCTGCCATACGAATATTATACAGAATATGATGTGCGGCGGTATGGTTTTCACGGTACATCGCATAAGTATGTTGCAAATCGCGCCTGCAAGTTTTTGGGGTTAGATTTGGAAAACAGCCGTATCATCACTGCGCACATCGGCAACGGCGGTTCAGTTGCCGCTATCAAAAACGGAAAATCAGTTGATACATCAATGGGAATGACCCCTGTTGAGGGCTTGATGATGGGAACTCGCTGCGGAAATGTTGATTTGGGCGTGATAACATATTTGATGGACAAAGAAAATTTGACAACAAAGCAAATTAATGATATAATCAACAAAAAGAGCGGTTTATTGGGCATTTCGGGTGTTTCCTCTGATATGCGCGACATACAAAATGCGATGGATGATGACAACAAGCGCGCCAAACTTGCGTTTGAAATGTATATGTATCATTTGCTAAAATACGTGAGCAGTTACACTGGAGTTTTAGGCGGTATTGATGCGATTGTTTTTACGGGCGGCGTTGGCGAAAATCAACCTACTCTGAGGAGATATATTTGCGATCATTTAAAGTTTTTAGGAATTGATTTTGATTATGAGTTGAATGAAAAATCTTACGGCAAAGAGGTTGCGCTCTCGTTTCCGACTTCAAAAGTTCACGTTGCGGTAATTCCAACAGACGAAGAGTTGGCAATAGCAACTGATACGGCGGAATTGTTGAAAAAGTGAAAATCAATAATCAATCTCTCGTCTTTCGGGGTAATTATTCCTAAAAAACTCAAAATTTTCTGGATTTGATTTTAGTTTTTCTGAATCAAAATTAATGTCATAATTTTCTAACTTGAAAAGCCGAAGGAAAAATAATGCTTGCACTGATTTATTATCGGTGCATTTTTTTTCATTTTTTGGTAAAATTACTTCAAAATTTTTTAATTTATCAAAATTAAAAAACTCTGCGACAGCGCGAACGCTTATTTTTGTTGCATTTGCCTTTCCATCAACTGAATAACCTGCAATGTGCGGTGTGGCGATAAGTGCATTTTGCAGCAGTTCGTGTGATATTTTCGGTTCATTTTCCCAACAATCAAGCACAAAATCGGCAATTTTTTCGTTTTTGTACGCCTTTAAAAGTTCGGTTTCATCTACAACGCCGCCGCGCGCTGTGTTGATAATCAGTGGTTTGTGTTTTAGATTTTCAAAAAAAACTTTGTCAGCAAAATTTTTTGTAGGAAACTCGCCATCAAAAGTTAAAGGCGTGTGAAAGGTAATAATATCTGCATTTTCGGCAATTTGTTGCAAACTGACAAACTTTTTATCGCCTGTTGCTTTTTGAAGAGGCGGGTCGTTTAGCAAAACATTAAAATTTAATAGTTTAGCAACTTTTTCAACCTCTTTACCAACGTGTCCGTAACCGACAATTCCGATAGTTAAACCTTCGTCATTGCGGGCTTGACCCGCAATCCCCTGTTTTTTAATAACGCTTTTTAAAGGCGATTGCGGGTCAAGCCCGCAATGACGAGTTGTGTAGAAACATATCGCAGCACCAACATATTGCGCCACAGAGCGCGCATTGCAGCCAAAAGCAACTGCAACTTCTATATTATTTTTTTTGCAAAAATCAAAATCAATGTGGTCGCTGCCTGCGGTGGCGGTGGCGATAAAACGCACTTTTGTATCTTTTAAAAGTTGCTCGTTGCAGCGCGTGCGCGTGCGAATTATCAACGCATCGGCATTTTTTATTGTTTGATTATTAATCTCTTGACTTGACAAATATTGAACTTCTGCAACGCTTTCAAAAACGCCGCTAATAAAAGGAATATTTTTGTCAATTACAAATTTCATTCTGTGATACACTGAGTTTATCGAAGTGCAAAGTTATTATTTCTTTTTGATTTATAAAAATGATCGCTTAAATATTGTGCAAAATCGTGGTCTAAGGCAAAAGAAATAGCTGAAATTATATCGCTGTCTATTCTGCCTCTTTTTAACATTTTGCCTAAAGCGCTTGGCGATAAATTTATCTGCTCGGCGAGCCACGTTTTTGTGCGACCCTGTTTTTTGAGATAAGCGCAAATAATTTGTCCGATATTACATTTTGCTGTTTGCATAAAAAGCGTAAATTGTTTGTAATTCTTACTTATTCTACGCTTCGAGGTTCAACAATACCTATTTAATCAGAATAAATACGAAAACAACCCACGCCTTAGCGTGAATTTTTTCCTACATATTCTCAATTAAACGTTTAAAATTTGTTGATTTCGAAACGTGAGAATAAGAGTTCTTAACTCAGTTTGCAAAGATACTAAATAAATTTTGATTTTTGATTGAATAAAAAACTTGTTAAGTTTTGAAAACTTAACAAGTTTAAATGATTTGCTATTTTTTTAGAATTTTGCAACCAAGCCAACCCTTAGACTATTCTGCAACACAGCGCACAGAAAAAAGATAATTTTCCGACTGGGTTTCTAAATATGCGAAGTCGCTTTCAATAGCAAAATAATATGCTTCATTAATATCAAATTTTGTGCCTGTCCAATATACCCCAAACTCGCCAGAACCATAATGATTTCCATTACTATAAGTTCCACTTGCTGGTAAAAATATTGTATTCGGCGCAGTGCCGAATAATCTTCCTTCGATGATGTTTAGTGTTGTCCAAATGCTGCCAGCATCTATAAGAGATTGAAACTCTGTAATTGTAGGAAGGCGCCATCCTTTTGGACAAATAGTTCGTGCGTATGACCAAAATGTCCCGTCCTAAAATAGGTTGACCGTAAACCTTAGTCAACTTATGTTAGTACAAACAAAAAAATCAAAGAATGAACGTACTCCCAAATCACTTCGTTTAGAGGTGGTTGAGTTATTTATTACAGGT
>Ga0209737_10000177_pt1 | contig 57487 bp, 43 predicted proteins | sample TergutCu122P3_FD_187284 | JGI IMG/M metagenome (GOLD analysis project Ga0209737, IMG submission 187284) | Cubitermes ugandensis P3 segment gut microbial communities from Kakamega Forest, Kenya - Cu122 P3 (SPAdes) (version 2) | ecosystem: Host-associated > Arthropoda: Insects > Digestive system... | reverse complement strand
AACTCTCTTAAATCAATGAACACAGGCGATGCTTCGACAAGCTCAGCAACCACAGCAACCCAAGAAATGTATCTCTCAGATTCTCAAATTTCCGAAACACTAAAACTCTACCAAAATGCACCAAACCCATTTAACGAACGCACAACTATTAAATGTTTTGTACCTCAAAATATTCAAAAAGCGCAATTATGTGTGTACAATATGAAGGGTATACAGGTGCAATGTTTGTCTATTACGGAACGGGGCGATGTTGAAATTCACATAGAAGCTGGAGCGCTTTCTTCGGGCGTTTACAGTTATGTGTTGATAGGCGACGGTGCTGCGAGTGATACTAAACAAATGATTTTGACAAAATAGAGGGGGATTGAAATATGAAAAAAATATCTAAAATACTGTGCACAGTGTTGCTAAGCATACTATGCTTGGTAACACTGCACACCGCCACAGCGCAAGGCTACGACCCCACAGAATACAACCCCGCCGATGTGGAAGTAATTAATAACCTGATAGCAAACAATGGCTTACAGGCAATACCCAATGACCCCGAAGGGTGGGAGAATACCCTTGTTTTGCACTCTTGGGGTTACGATTATGTACCCATGATTGAATGGGACAATTCTACTCCAAAGCAGATATTGTCGGTAACCTTAATAAATAAAGGATTAACAGGACATGCATCATTTGCAGGATTAGAAACAATGTGGTGGTTGGATTGTTCTAACAACGACTTAACCGGAATTGATGTAACAGGTAATAACTCATTGTGGTGGTTAGATTGCTCTAATAACGACTTAACCGGAATTGATATAACAAGTAATAATTCGTTGTGGGGAATAGATTGTTCAAACAATAACTTAACCGAGCTTGACTTATCAAGTAATGGAGCATTGCAGAAGTTAAGATGCTTAAACAACAACATAACCGAACTTGACCTAACAGGAACATGCATAATGAGATACGGAGAGTGGCCACTTACGCTTACATTACATAAAAAAGAAACCGGAGTGTACTCATCGACAAAAATTCCCGGATTTATTTCTCGTTCTCAACCAATGTTTATGAATCCGGCAATTAGCTTTGAGATAATTAGTTACGAAAATTACATACCGACAAGTAGATTAACAAGTATTGATACCACTGTAACCTCAACTATGTATTTAATACAAACTGATGATATTGGACTGGTTTCTGCATACGGTTACATAAAAATTGCTTATTCCGATGAACCGGAAACCGGAATTAGCATATCAGATAGAGATAAATTGAAAATTTACCTCTATCTTGCCAATGATATGTTGATTGTGGAAAGTGAAAAATCTATACCCATTACAACAATAGTGTACGATATGCTTGGTAAAAAAGTTCTTACCCACTCCTCGCAAGGCTCTACGGAAATTAACACAAGCCGGTTACAGAATGGAGTGTATATTGTTACAGTTCTTTCGGAGGGTACAATTATTCAAAATACTAAAATTATAAAATGATATTGATATGAAAACAAATATACACATAAGAAAAATAGCTACAGGCATAGTACTTTGTGTTACTATGCTATTGAACAGCTTTTTAGCTGTTGCGCAAAAACCACAAAAAGTAGTAATGAACCTTACGCAAAGCCCTGCAACCGAAATGGCATTCAATTGGTTTACTACAACCAATACCACCGGCGAACAAGTGCAAATTGCAACGGGAACAGTTACCAATCCAAATTTATTTGTGCCGTTCAAAACCGTAAATGCTACTACTAATCAAAATAGACACAAAGCTGTTGTTACCGACTTGTCGCCTAATACTAAGTATTCGTTTCGTGTAGGGAAAGCAGGTTTATGGTCGGAGATTGGCTCATTTACCACCGCCAAGGCAGGTAAAGAGCCTTTTTCATTTCTGTATGTAACCGATACGCAAGTAGATACACTTAATATTAAAAATAATGAATGGAGAAAAAATGTTAAATCAGCATTTACCCAATGCCCAAATGTAAATTTTTGGTTGCACTGCGGGGATTTTGCAAGGGACTGGTTTGCAGGTAATTTTGACTCAGTCATTGCACAACAGCAAGATTATTTCTATAAGTATCCTTTTGCTCCAACGCAAGGAAATCATGACAATCCGGCTATCAATTCCTTTAATAATTTAAATATTGCTTCATTTGACTCGTATGGTAATGGTAGCACCTACACCTTTACTTACGGCGATGTGCAATTTTTTGCAATCAATAGCGAACTTTATGGAAATCAGCTTGATGCGTATAAATCCAATTTATCGGCATGGATGACAGCCAATGTAAAAGCGCGCCCCGATATTAAATGGCGTATTGTATATTATCACAAAGTTGCTTATAGTGGTTCAGGAGGAATAACAGGCGATACAAAATGTCGTGACTGGCGCGATGCTATGGCTCCATTATTTGATGCCTTAGACATAGATATAGCTTTTCAAGGACACTCTCATGTTTACGATGTGATAGGTCCGGTAAAAAACAAAGCATTAGTTCCGGGAGCGGTAAAAGATGTTCAACAAGGGGCTGGATTGATAAACTTTCCTCAAAACGCAAACGGCAAATCAGGAGGCACTTTTAACGTACAGGAAGGTACTTTGTATTTCACGAACGGTTCTTTTGGTGATTGGTACTATGCTCCGTTATCTACAACACAACTGTCCAGTAATATAACCGTTTTTGATATTCCGAATTATTCGTCCTTAGCTACCGGTCGTGTGGGGAGTTTCTGTGCTGCGTCAAGTTATGCGCTAAATTGTGGGACAAATAATACAACTTCCACTTACAGCAATGTATCGGTTTCTTCCGACAGCATTATTATTAGCACTTATGCAGCTGTTAATGGAGTTTCTACGCTTTTTGATAAAATCAAAGTGGTAAAGCATTGTATTCCTTCTCCTAATGCCCCCAGTGACACCACAATAAACGGTACAAAAACATGGGATAAACCAAATATAGGAAATGTTACCATTCCGTCAAATGCTACATTAATAGTAAAAACAAATATAACAGCGGCAAATTGTAGTGTAATAACTATTCAAAATGGCGGAAAGTTAATTGTAGATGGCGGTACTATTGATGGTGCTACTATTATCGCAAAAAGCGGCAGTAACTGCACCATACAAAACAATGGAAAAATACTGTTAAAAAAATTCGACGATTTTGATATACAATTAGGAGCTACGTTTGATTTAATTTCCGGCGAAGTTTCCCCGAAATAAATTATAACCCCAATGCCACCGACGACGACGACTCGTGTGATTATGGAACTGCGGTGGAGACGTTGCAGGCAACGTCTCTACAAATTTTTCCTAACCCAACAACCGGCGAATTGACGATTGCCGGCGTAGAGACGCAATGCATTGCGTCTCTACCACAAACCATTGAAATTTACGATAATACCGGTCGTCTCGTAGGGGCGAACCTGCGTGTTCGCCCTGACAACACAATCAACATTTCGCATTTGCCCAATGGCGTGTATTTTATACAGATAAATGGTAAACGGGTAAGTGTTGTAAAACGGTAATTGATTGTCTATTTTAATGTTTTCTTTTCTTCGTTCAGCAGTACCGAAAAAACGAACAAATTGCTTTATTGAAAAGTTTGGTGGCGGAAGTAAGGTTTGCATTGGCTGGTTGAAACTGCTAATTAAAATTCTTTTCATAAAATTAGTAAAATAAATTTAATTAGCGTATTTTCGGCACGAAAAATAACCACCAAACCATGGAAACCACACCAGAATTCGGATTTTCGCTTAGCGGAGGCGGTGCGCGCGGCGTTGTGCAATTGGGAATTATGCAAGCCTTGTACGAAGCAGGCATTAGACCAACAATTATAGCCGGCACAAGCATGGGGGCTATCAATGGCTTGTTTTTGGCGGCAGGCTACACACCCAAAGAAACATACGAAATTTTGCTTAAAAATTTCGACCGCAAAGCTATTCCTTATTGGCGGGGCGTGCGAAAAGGATTTCAAAATTTGATACAAATCTTTCAAAAATATATAGATGTTACTTGTTTCGAGGATTTAGATATACCATTATATGTGTCGGCAACGAATTTGAACACCGGCAAAAATGAATTGGCTTCACAAGGCAATCTTTTGTTTGATTATGTTATAGCTTCGGCGTCAATTCCTATTATTTTCCCGCCGCGCATTATCAATAAGCACCATTACGTAGACGGCGGCGCAAGCAATAATTTCCCCACACGGGTGTTGGTGGGCAAATGCGACAAAATTATAGGCATACACGTCAATCACATTGCCGAAATGAACGATTTTCGCAATATGTTTGCCATTGTTGAGCGCATTTACCGCATTGCCATACATTCGGCAATAGCCGACCGCTTTGACCTGTGCGATTTTTGCATAGACCCCGAAGAAATTATGAAATATTCCATGTTCGATTTCGATAAAATGACCGAAATTTACAAATTAGGGTATCGCTTGGGTAAGGATTTTTTGAGCAAAAATAAACAAGAGTTAGTAAATATGCCAATAGGATAATATGCCAATGTGCCAATGTGCCAATAAGGCAATATGCCAATTAGAAAATTAATAATTCGACAATTAGCACATTAAATTATTGGCAAATTAGCATATTGGCATATTGAAGAATTGGCATATTATCACATTGGCACATTAATTTTCTGCTGATAATGATTGCGTAATAAAAAAATATCTATATTTGCGCTCTGAATTTTACTGCCATGTAAAAATGGTTTTTTAGATACTTAATTAATAAATAATACACATGCAAAACAAAGGATTTATACGCTTATTTACCGCTTTATTGATATTGGCGGCTATCTATTCGCTTTCGTTTACATTTTTCACTATGAAAGCCAATCGCGATGCCGATAAATATGCGCAAGGAAATGAACAACGCCGGAAAGAATTTTTAGATTCACTCTCTCGTCTCGATAGTTACTACAACTTTTTGGGACTTCGTAAATTTAGCTATGACGACGTTCAAAAACACAGTTTGAATTTAGGTCTCGACCTTAAAGGAGGTATGAACGTTACGCTCAGAATTTCAATTGAAGATTTGATTTTGAACCTGTCGAGCGATGGCAGACAAGATACGATGTTGATGAAAGTGCTGGCTCGTACCAACGAATTGGAGCGCGATTCACGTGAAAAATATGTTGCGCTTTTTGGTAAAGCATTCCAAGAATTGTTTCCACAAGAAAATTTACGTTCGCACTTTATTGCTAACGAGGCAATGAATTCTAAAATCAAATTTGATTCAAGTAACGAAGATGTGTTGAAAGTGCTTGAAGCAGAAGCAGACGCAGCCCTTGCAAACTCTTTCGATATTATTCGTACTCGTATCGACCGTTTTGGTGTGGTACAACCAAATATTCAGAACCTCGGTAACGGACGTGTATTGGTGGAATTGCCCGGTGTGGTTGACCAAGACCGTGTGCGTGATTTATTGCAAAGTTCGGCGAAATTGGAATTTTGGGAAACATTCAACGCTTCGGAAGTTATTAATGTAATATTTGAAATAAACAACGTGCTTGCCGATTTGGCAAAAGTGGGCAATAAAGCTGACGAAAAACCAAAAGTTGCCGAAAAAGATACGGCAAAAGCAGAAGTTGCACAAAAAGAACTTTCGCTTAAAGAACAATTACAAGATAGCACAGCACTTGCTACACAGGCAGACGCACAAAAATCGCAAGAGGAAGCACAACGTGAAAATCCGCTTTTCAAATTCTTAACACCAAACATAAGTCAAGAAGGTTATCCGGGTTATGGTCCGATTGTAGGTTTTGCTCAAAAAGCAGATATTCACCGTGTTGACTCATTATTAGCATCGAAAGAAATACAAGAGTTTTTACAGGCAAATGCTCCCGAATTGAAATTAGCTTGGGGTAAAAAAGCAAATCAAAACGGTTATTATGAGTTAATAGCGCTGAAAAACGTAGGCGGCGAAGGCAGACCGGCACTCGACGGTAGCGTGGTTGTTGATGCCCGTCCGGAATTTAGCAACACCGGCGGTGGTGCAAGCGTACAAATGACAATGAATAGCGATGGTGCCCGTGAATGGCGTCGTTTGACACGCGAAAATAAAGAGCGTTCAATAGCAATCGTACTTGACGGAAATGTGTATTCGTTCCCAACCGTGCAAAATGAAATTCCCAATGGTATTTCGTCGATTACCGGTAACTTTACCATTGCCGAAGCAACCGACCTTGCTAATATCTTGAAATCGGGTAAACTTTCGGCTGCAACCAAAATTGAGTATTCTGAATTTGTTGGTCCTTCACTTGGTAAGGAATCTATTAACAAAGGACTTATGTCGGTAGTAGTAGCCTTATTTTTCTTGTTTGGTTACTTATTCTTTTACTATCGCAAAGCGGGGCTTGTTGCCAACGTTGCGTTGATACTCAACTTATTTTTGGTATTCGGTGTGCTTGCATCGCTTGGTGCGGTACTTACCCTTTCGGGTATTGCCGGTATAGTGCTTTCGTTGGCAATAGCAATCGACGTCAACGTAATTATTTACGAACGTGTGCGTGAGGAACTCACTGCGGGTAAAGGCATGAAACTTGCAATTGCCGATGGTTTTAAAGGCTCGTATTCGGCAATTATCGACAGTAACGTTACCTCCCTTATTATCGGTATTATATTGTATATGTTCGGAAAAGGTTCTATACAAGGTTTTGCCACCACGTTGATTATAGGTATTTTAACAACATTGTTCTGCGGTATTTTCATTACTCGTTTGATTTTTGAAGCGTTCTTGTCGAAAAAACAAAACATTTCGTTCGACCGTAAATTTACTCGTAATGCATTCAAAAACATCAATTTTGATTTCATGGGCAATCGCAACAAGTTTTACCTCATGTCGGGTATTCTTATCGTTGGTAGTGCTCTTGCAATTACAGTGCGCGGTTTCCAAGTTGGAGTTGATTTCAAAGGCGGGCGTTCGTACGTTGTAGCTCTCGAAGGTGAACGCAATGTCGCTGCAATTGAAGAATCATTGGCACTACACTTTAACAACAGTATTCCCGAAGTAAAAACCTACGGTGCAAACAGTGTGAAAATTACAACCGATTTTATGATTCACGACAAAAATGCGAATGCAGATAGCGTAAGTGAAGCTCGTTTGTTCCAAGGTTTACGTCCATTCTTGCCCACGGGAACTACGCAAGCCGATTTTATGAAAAACAATTTGAAGCAATCAAATATGGTTGGTCCAACAATTGCAAACGATATGATTTGGGCAGCAACTATTTCAATTATTGTATCGCTTATATGTATGTTTATTTATATTTTCATACGTTTCCGCAACTGGGAATTTGGTTTAAGTGCAGCCCTTTCTTTGGCGCACGACGTGTTTGTGGTAATGGGAGTATTTGCACTCTTACACGGACTTTTACCATTCTCAATGGAAGTAGGACAAGAATTTATAGCGGCATTGCTTACCGTAATTGGTTATTCGTTGAACGACTCGATAATAATTTTCGACCGTATTCGTGAAATGCGTACCGAATATCCAAAACGTAATACTATCAAATTGTTCAATCAAGGTATAAATAGTACATTGAGCCGTACCATTACAACATCGTCTACTACTTTGTTGGTATTGTTAATCATATTCTTCTTCGGCGGCGACTCTATGAAAGGTTTCATATTTGCAATGATAATAGGGGTGTTCATTGGTTCATACTCTTCTATATTCTTTGGTTCGCCGTTAGCATACGAAATGCTTAAAAAAGGTAAAAAAACAATAGAAACCGAATAATTCAACAGTATTGATTTTACATAAAAAGGGGCTGCCTTGTTTTTAAGACAGCCCTTTTTGTATGTAATTGTTTTTTGAAAATCTCACAAAAATTCTATCGGGTTTGTTTCAAAACAAAAAATAGTTATTACATTTATAAGTATTTGGATTTAGAGGTTAGGGATTAGAAATAACTTGTTTCCTCGTCTCTCAACAATAATTAAGCACCTGCAACATATCTTTTGCTTGTAACTCAAACTCACTTCCTTTATTGTGTTCGAGTATCAGTTTAGTTGCTTTTATAATCGGTTGTTTCAAACCGGGTTTGCGGTATGCCAATTCTTGAAAGGCGTTGATAACAGCTTTGCGCACAAAATAACTTTCGGTTGTAAAATCCCGTTCATAAAATGGCATGAGTTTTTTCACATCTATAAATGTCAGGTTGTGTTTGGCACTTTGAGCAATCATCATGTAGGCAGCCATTTGGGTAAATTCTTTGTCCGACTGTATCCATTCATACACTTTGTCGAGTGCATGAGGCAATTTTGAAAACAAATACATGGTGCCAATTTCCACCATTTCGTGGTTTGTGCAACCGGCAATAAAGGTTTCCACTTCGTCGTTGCTTATGCACACAGGCTCGGCAAGCATAAGAGCCATAAGTTTTGCTTCGCGGAAATTTTCTTTCCACAGCATATTCGAAAGTTCTTGGTTGCGCCCAATTTCTTCGGCGCATTTACTCATAATTTGCGACGACACGCCGTAAATCATATTATAATTCAAACCTCTGTAACGCAACAATTCGGCAACTTCGCCGTCCTGATGATGTTTGATAAACTGTATTACTTTTGAGAAATTTTCTTGTACTGTCATAGTAAAATTTTTGCCGTGAAATTAGTAAAATAAATTTAATTGCTCTAAATGAGATGCGAAAAATTAGGGCAATTTGGAAAAAACGTCAAAACTGACCACTTGAAAACGCTACAAACTCTCATTCTTAGCATTCTGCACCAAAAAGTGCAAACGATTGAAAATATTCACTTCACTCGTACCACCGTCGAAATCAAGGAATAGTAAATTGGTATTAGGGTACAAAGTTTTGATATTTTTTTCAATTCCTTTCGATACTATATGATTGGCAATGCAGCCAAAGGGTTGCAGGCTTACCACATTGTTCACGCCTTCTTTGGCAAACGAAATTATTTCGGCAGGAATAAGCCAGCCTTCGCCAAATTGATTAACCAAATCAATTACTTGTTCGGCGTTTTTTGCCTCATCGTGAATTGAGTGTTTCGGACGGTAATATTTGAATTTCGAGGCGATTTTTTCGGCTTTTCGGGCGAATGTATCAACTTTTTGCTCAAAAAATCCAATCATTAATTGTGCTCCCCACGACATTGAACTCAAATTATTTTTGTCGTTAACTTTCAGATTGACAAACTCTTGCAAAAAGAAATCGCTCAAATCGGGGAAACGCGGCTCCACACCCTGCGAAATCAACCAATCGCCTACATACATATTGGCATAGGGGTTGAATTTCAAATAAATTTCGCCCACCACACCAATTTGCGGACGATGGCAATTGTCCAAAGCCAAAGCATTGTAATCGGCAACGGCGTTTTTCAGCACATCGAGAATTGCTTTGTGGTTGTTTTGGCGGGCAAGCTCTACGGCAGTATCTATGTACGATTGCGTAAGTTTTTCAGTTGCGCCGGCTTCTTTTTCACGCACAATAGTTGCGTGGTGCATACGCGAAATAATATCGCCGAAAATCATACCGGCAAGCACCACGTTTATAATTTTTTTGTATTCCAATTCAAAGCCCGGTTGTTCGTTCAGAGCTTTATCGCCTGCGGTGGCAAGCGAAATAACCGGCACATTCGTAATTCCTGCGTGCAGAATAGCTTTGCGAATGAGCGACAAATAATTCGATGCTCGACATTGACCGCCGGTTTGTGTCATTACCACTGCTACATCGTCTAAATTTCTATCGGTATTTTGCAGGTATTTTATAATATCGCCCACTACGAGGGTTGCAGGGTAACATACTTCGTTGTTGGCGTATTTCAAGCCCAATTCCACCGATTCTTTGTCCGACGGCGGCAAACTTTCCATACTGTAACCCATAAGTTCAAAAGCCGGAGCTATAAACGGCGAGTGAAAACGGGTAAAAAACGGACCAATAATATGGCGTTTTTTATCTTCTTTGGTAAATATCGGCGTACGCTCAATTTTTGCCGGCGTAGTATTTTTTTCGTTTTGCAATTTGAGCGTTTCAATCAACGAACGCAAACGCAAACGTACCGAGCCGGTGCTGTTAATTTCATCGACACGAATAAAGGTATATGAGGCTTGCGAAGCGTCAAAGAGTTCTTTCAACTCGTCGGAAATAAAACTATCGGGACCGCAACCGAAGGAATTAAGCTGCACAAAATTTATGTCGTAATCCTCGTTGTGCAATGCCCATTGCGCTGCTTTAAGTATGCGGTTGGGGTAATTCCATTGCGCTACGTGCAAATAATTCGTGAGCGAAATACCCGGAATTTGTGTCATAACTTCTTCGGAAACCACGCTTGCACCCAATTCGCACAAAATGTCCGATGTTTTTTGATGCACCAGAGGGTCAATATGATACGGGCGGCTTGCCAACATTATAATCGGTTTGCCGTCTAATTTGGCACGTTCCATTATGCGGAAACCTTTTAAACGATATTGTTCTCGGTAATTTTTTTGCTCTTCCAAAGCTGCTTTAAATGCTGCCCGAAAATCATCTTTGCGCACGCCCAATGATTTCAAATACCGCCAACAACCTCGTTTGAGCAAATGTTCATCACGAAACGAAATTACCGGTTTGTCAATAGGAATATTGTTGCGCTTTGCCAATGGAATTGCGCTTATTAAAACCTCGCTATAACTCGAAACTATGGGGCAATTGAAGGAATTTTTCGCCTCGGCGTGTTCGTTTTCTTCATAAATTACAAGCGGGTAAAACATTCTATCTATCTCTTTTTCAACGAGATTTAAAATATGTCCGTGTGCAATTTTTGCCGGAAAACAAATATTGTCAGCCATTATCGTGCCTTGCCCTTTTTCGTAAGTTTCCACGGTTGTTTCGTCCGAAAGTTCTATGCGTATGCCGCAATGCGTGAAAAGCGTGTTCCAAAACGGGTAATTGGCATACATTCCCAAAATACGGGGAATACCAATAGTTACGCCGATTGACGGCACGCAGGGTTTTTGCTCGCGATTGAACAAAATATCGTATTTGTATTCAAATAAATTTTCGCCTCGTTCAATGGTATGCCCTTTCGACGAAAATATTTTTTCGCATTTATTTCCCGAATAATGGGTGGAATTTTCCGAAAATTTACAACGGGTAATAATGCAATTATTTGTACAGCCTTTGCAGGTTATTTGTTTGCTTTCGTATTGAGCAGCTTTATTGCGATTTTCGTAAGTAACTGTATGTGAGACTTGTGGATTGTGTTCGTAACGCATTTGTGCAAAATACGCTGCACCCAAAGCACCCATCAGTTCAGGTTTATCGGAACGGGCAATATGCTTTTGCGTAAGCATTTCCATTGCTCTAAAAATTGCCGGATTTTTAAATGTTCCGCCTTGCACTATAATAGTGTCGCCAAGCACGTCCATATTTTTGATTTGCAACACTTTGAACAGCGCATTTTTGATAACCGAATACGCCAATCCTGCCGAAATTTCCGAAACTTCGGCTCCTTCACGCAACGCCTGTTTTACTTGCGAATTCATAAACACCGTGCAGCGAGAACCCAAATCGCAAGGATTTTTTGCCGTGCAAGCTAATTCGCCAAATTCTTCGGCAGTGTGCGAAAGCGCGTGCGCAAAATTTTGAATAAACGACCCGCAGCCCGACGAACACGCCTCGTTGATTTCAATCGACTGAATTGCACCGTTTTTTATGTAAATCGCCTTCATATCTTGCCCGCCGATGTCCATAATAAACGACACTTTTGGAGCAATTTTTTGCGCCGCCGTAGTGTGCGCAATGGTTTCAACAATGCTTTCGTCAATGTTAAACGCCGCTTTGAGCAAATCTTCGCCATAGCCGGTAACTGCCGAACGCAAAATATTGATATTTTTACAGCCAAGTGTGGCAAAACACTGTTCAAGTCCGTTAATAGCGGCTTGTATAGGGTTTCCTTTGTTGGTATCGTAGTGCGAGGCTATGAGTTCGCCTTTGCGATTGAGTAGTACTACTTTTGTGGTTGTGCTTCCGCTGTCAATTCCTAAAAATACGTCAATCGTTTCTTGTTCTTCCGCCTCATTGCAGCTTGGAATTGGCAAAATATTTTGATTGCGTTTCCATTCTGCAAACTCTTCGGGCGAAGAGAATAGAGGTGCAAGACGATTTTTTGAAACGGTATTTGTGCTTTTTTGCACACAGGCAATTATATGCTCAAACGTAAATTCTTTATGTTGTTGTGCGGTAATTGCCGCCCCCCATGCCGGAAAAACGTGTGAATTTTCGGGCAAAATAGCTTCTTCGTTACTGCAATTCAATTGTTTTTGCAAAGTGTGGCGCAAAGCCGGAATGTAAGTCAAAGGACCACCAATAAACAACACCTGCGGTTGAATATCAACGCCTCGTGAAAGCGCATTAATTACTTGCAGCGATACGGCATAAAACGCACTTGCAGCAATATCGGCAATGGGCACTTTGCGGGCAATAAGGTTTTGTACATCGGTTTTGGCAAACACACCGCAACGGCTTGCAATAGTGTACAGTTGTGTTGATTGCGCAGCCAATTCGTGCAACTGCGAAGTTTCAATATTAAGCAACGATGCAATTTGGTCGATAAACGCCCCTGTGCCGCCGGCGCAACTGCCGTTCATACGAATATCGGGAGCTTTCCCCTCTTCGTAAAAAATTATTTTCGCGTCCTCGCCGCCTATATCAATCAGCGTTTTAGTGTGCGGATAGTAATTTTCAATGACTTCGCTTGCCGCAATTACTTCCTGCACAAAAGGGAAGGAATGTTGCTCGGCAACACCCATACCGGCGCTACCGGTAAAACAAATACGTAGCGCTTTTTCGTTTGGAAACTCGGCTTGAATGTTACGCACAATATCGAGCAAACAGTCGATAATAAGTGCTTTGTGGCGCTTGTAAAGCGAAAATATAATCTCGCCGCCGTCGTTAGTTACTACGGCTTTGGCAGTTGTGGAGCCTATGTCTATTCCTATATTCATTGCGTGGCAAAAATAGCGGTTTTTATTATATAAACAAAAAACTTTTCCAAAGTTTAGAACTTTGGAAAAGTTACATTTAGGCAATTTTAACTATTGAAAATTACAAATTATATTTTTCAAAAATAATCCTCCTTTAACCACCATCTAAAAATAGGGTCTAAAATATCTATTGCTTGGCTTGTCGGTATTGCTAAATACTTGGTTTATTTGAAAACTTTACAACACAAAGAAAACAAAACATAAGTTTATTTGTAATAATCTTATTTAGCCGGAATAGGCACAGTAACATAAGCCGGCGCTTTAATATATTTTTTGCCTACTTGCACAGCAGGTCTTATTTTCAATTTTACATCATCTTTAAACGCTTTTTTGCTTGAAAAACTGAATATCATTGCCGAAAGTTCCTGCATAGTGTACGCTGAAAGCAATTTGCTTAAATCGGTATTTACCGGAATTTCAACTATTATTTTTTCACGAGGATTAATAGTAATAGTGTTTGGCAAAAATCCCCGCGCCATTTCTTGGTTTTTTACAAATAAAATCCAATCAAGACTTTGCAATGCTGCCGGTTTATCATTGGGATTAAAAACGGCAATATTTGCCGTGAACGAAATAGGTAATTGTTTGTTCATCAATAGTTTCGACAAACTTGCTACATCGTTCGCGTTGAAATCTTTGAAACTCGTTTTTCCGTCAATGTCAACACTTCCTGCACTGATTGACGTAATTCCGACAACATTGTACGAGCAATCTTTCAAATTCTTTGTGTGTTGCACCGATTTGCACGAAATGCTTGTAACACAAAGCAGAGCAATAATGATTGGGAAGAAAAAGTTTTTCATCTGTATTTATTGTTATTTAATTTCTCACAAAAATACACAAAAACTTTGAACTCGGAACTATCTCAAAAGTAATTTAGAACGCAAATGACGCAAAAATCGCAAATTTACGCAAAATAAAATTTGCGCTGATTTGTAACTTTTCCAAAGTTTAGAACTTTGGAAAAGTTTGTTCAATTATCGTTTTTATTACTTCTCAATCACAAAAATTCCGGTTGGCTGCATTTTGCCATCTTTTTGGCGAATGCCGTGCCACTCGGTGCCGTCGTCGAATGTAGCCGATATGTTCCACATATATTTGCCTTTGCCTACTGGTGCGTTTTTGTACATTCCGTTCCATGCTTTTGCCGGTTTACCGTCTATCAATTCACTCGACGACCAAATTTTTTCGCTTTGCGAATTGTAAATTTCTATGGTGTACGATTTCAAGCGGGTATTGGTTTGCGGAATAAATCCGGTGCCGCTCGAAAGGTTAAAGGTTTTGGGTACAAATAATACATTTCGTCCGAAGGCGACTTCTTTTTGAATACTGTTTTTACAACCTGCTTTGTTGGTAACTTCGAGTTTTACAAGGTTTGTTTGTGCGCCAAAATTGGTGTGTACAAAAGTTTCGCCGCTATATTGCGCACCGTCGACAACCCAATTGAAGGATTTGATTTTTTTCGGTTCGCCCACAAACCAAAATTCATATTCATTGGTACTGATTGCCGCCATTTGAAAATCAACCTGTGGTTTTGCTTCAACCAATACAGCGGTTGAGTTTTTTGACACACAGCCTGTTGCAAGATTTACGCGAGTAACGGTAAGCGTATCTTTTCCTGCGGTGTTCCAATTAACGTTTACGTATTTGTTGCCTGTGGGCACTATTGTATTGCGCTGCAATTCCCACTGATAGGTAATTTCTTTATTTATCGCCTCGTCCACCGAATACAGTTCTTTTTCGACGCCTTCGCATACGGTGCGGCGTCCTTTAATTTCGGGCGTGTTAGCTTCTTCCACTTGCACCGCGAGTTCTATTTTTTTCGTTTCCGCACCCACTTTTACGTTAGCACCAAGTGTAAATGAACCTTCTGTTCCGAATTTTGCCGAAATTTTACGGGTTGAAATAAATTTAGAACTTGCGCTTTGCGGCAATTTCCAATCTACCGTAGCATTTGCGGGCAAACCTTCTATAGAATATTCCACCGGCGAATTGGCGCAAATAGTTGAATTTCCTACAATATGCACGTTAGCGAAATTGAAATTTGAGGAGATGCCTGCCTGCGCAGGCATGACGTTAGATTGTGCCGCATTTTTTTCAGCAGGCGAAAAAGCGACAATCCCTGCCGCTTTTTCTGCCGAGTGTTCAGAGCGGTGTAACTTCTGAATGGTTGATAAATTTTTATTCTGTTGGCGTACATCTATTTCCTGCTGGCGCAAGTTTGTAACTTGTGCCTCTGTGTTTACTTGCGTTTGTATATTTGCTTGTGTTTCAGTGTTTTCGGCATTATTTTTTTGCTCTACAACTTCATTGGCAACAGCAGCAATTTTTGTGTTTGAATTGTTTTGCTGCGGCGGAAACACCGAATAGAGCGTAATTCCACAAATGCTTAAAGCTGCCCCCAAATAATAAATATTGAAAGAATTACTATTGAAATTAAGGAAACCTCGCCAAAAAAGTGCTTGCGAAATTCGTTTCCACACCGAAGCGGCAGGCGAAATGCGAGCATTTTTAAATGCAGAGGCAAAGAGTGTTTCCACGTTTTTGGAATTGTCCAACGATGCCTCTACCGTTTCCCATAAGGTGTGGGGCGGCTGCACTTCGTGGTGTTCAAAAGCCTGTTTAAAAATAGTTTCTATATGTTTGGTTTCCTGTGTCATTCGTGTATGGTTGTGTTGCGGCTTTCCAATTGCTGCAGTCGTTCTTGTATTATTTTTTTCGCTCTGTGAAATTGTGATTTCGATGTTGCCTCGTCTATTTTGAGCATTTCGGCTATTTCCTTGTGTTTGTAGCCCTCTACTGCGTATAAATTGAACACTGTGCGGTATCCCACGGATAAGCCTTGCACCACATTCAATAATTCTTCGATAGAATACTCGCCATCAACCGCATCATTCGCACCATATATTTCACTTTCCTGTATTTCATCAATATCTTTTTGGTAATAATGTTTTACGTTTTGGTGGTAATGCGTAATAGCCGTATTGATTATTATGCGTTTAAGCCAGCCTTCAAACGAATGTTGCCGCGAAAATTGATGAATTTTAAAAAACACTTTTACAAATCCCTCTTGCAAAATGTCATCAGCCTCGGCTTTGTCGTGTGCATAGCGCAGACACAACGCATAGAGCTTCGACGCATACAAGTCGTAGAGGACTTTTTGCATTTTTCTATCGTTCCTTAAACAGCCATCAATTATTTCGTTTTCGGTAAACATTATTACGTTCTTATTGCCAAGACTTTTGTTTAATTTAAATGGTTGCACAAAGGTAAAAAAAAGATATGAGATATGAGACTTTTAGACACAAGACTCTTTAATTTTACAATTTGTGAAATTTTCAGAAACAAATTGTTACTTTTGCAATCGAAAAATCAATTAGCCGAAAAAATGATAAAACTCATACAAACAAACGCTCTCCGTTTTTTTATATTGTTTGCCATTCAAATACTGATAATCAACAATATAAACGTATTTGTTTTTGGTTATTCCACGCCGTATTTGTACCTTATGTTTTTCTTGATGTTGCCTTTCGATATTAACAGAACGGTGCTTTTGCTGCTTGGTTTTACGGGTGGTTTGTTGATAGATTTTTCGTTGGATTGTCCGGGAGTTCACGCAAGTGCAACGCTTATTATGTGTTTTGTGCGTCCGTTTATTTTAAAATCCATGTCGCCACGGCAGGGTTATGATATTAATAGTCAGCCAAGTATAGCTGATTATGGCTTCCGGTGGTTTTTCCGTTATGCCGCCGTTTGCGTTACCATACATCATGTAGTGTTGTTTTTCAATCTATCGTTTACCTTGAATTATTCGTTTTTTTTACTCGTCAGGGCACTGCTCAATATTGTAATTACGTTAGTACTCATTATATTGTGTCAGTATTTTTTGTATAGGAAGTAGGGAACGAGGAGACAAGGGATTAGGTTATAGGAAACAAGGTTGTAGGGATTAGGGAACGAGGAATTAGGAAATAGGAGTTAAAGAGTTTGAAAGTTAGGAAGTTGTCAACTTGTTAACTTGTCAACTTGTTAACTTGTTAACTTTAAAAAATGGATTTAAAATTTAGACGAATTATAGTATCTACAGTATTTGTGCTGGTTGCGCTTATTTTTATAGGGCGGCTGTTTTATATTCAGGTTATCGACGACACCTATAAATTAGATGCCTTGAACAATTCACGGCGATTTATGGTAAAACACCCTGCTCGCGGACTGATTTACGACCGCAACCATGAACTAATCGTGGCAAACGAAGCCGCCTACGACCTTATGGTTGTGTACGGACAGGTTAAAAATTTAGACACAATTAAACTGCTCGATATTTTGCAAATCGACAAACACGTGTTTCTCAAAGAAATGCAAAAAGCTGCCGACAATAAATATCGCCCCTATCCTGTGGTAAAACAAATTAGTGTGCAAACGGCAAGCCGGCTGCAAGAAACGCTGCACAATTTTCCCGGATTTTTTACGCAAGTGCGTACGGTGCGCAGCTATCCGCATAAATGCGGAGCATTGGTATTGGGCTACATTAGTGAGGTTACCAAAGAAGATATTGCTGACGATGAGTATTACGAACAGGGCGATTACATTGGGAAAATAGGCATTGAACGAGTATATGAACGATATTTGCGAGGGCAAAAAGGCGGCGCATATTTAGTGGTCGATGTAAAAGGTCGGGTAAAAGGTTCGCTCGAAGACGGCAAGCATGATAGACCTTCGGTGCTGGGCAAAGATGTGGTTACTACGCTTGATATTTATTTACAGGAATATGGCGAAAAATTGATGCAAAATAAAACAGGGAGTATTGTTGCTATTGAACCAAAAACCGGCGAAGTGCTGGCGTTGATTTCGAGCCCTGCGTTTGACCCCAATTTAATGGTTGGTCAAAGCATCAACGTCAATTACCGGAAATTCGTAACCGACCCCAACAAACCATTGTATAACAGAGCCTTGCAAGGCGACCGTTATCCGCCCGGGTCAACGTTTAAAATTGTAAATGCTTTGGTGGCGTTGCAGGAAGAAATTATAACTCCCTCATTTTCCGTTGGTTGCCAAATGGGTTATTTTGCCGGAGGCATTAAAGTTGGTTGCCACGCCCACCCGTCGCCGTTGAATTTGGTGCAGTCTATTCAAATGTCGTGCAATGCGTATTATTGCAATATTTTCCGTGCAATTCTCGATGCCAATAAATACAAAACCGTGCAAAATGGGTATGATGTATGGCGTAATCATGTGCTTTCTATGGGTTTGGGTGCGCCATTGGGCATAGACCTGCCAAGCGAACGCCCCGGAAATATTCCCAAACCGGAATATTACGATAAATATTACGGCAAAAATCGCTGGAAATCGCTTACCATAGTATCGCTCAGCATTGGGCAGGGCGAAATTTGTATGACACCGTTGCAAATGGCAAATTGTGCGTCTATCATTGCCAACCGTGGTTATTATTACACGCCGCACGTGGTGCGCGAAATTCAAGATACCGCCATGGACAATACCTTTAAGAAAAAGCATGTAACAAGTTTTGACCAGCGGCATTTTCACTATATAATTGAAGGAATGTACGATGTGGTGCAAGGTGGCGGCGGTTCCACGGCGCGTGTTGCTGCTATTCCGGGCATAAATATTGGCGGCAAAACCGGTACGGCACAAAATCCGCATGGTAAAGACCACTCTATTTTTATGGCATTTGCACCGATTGAAGACCCCAAAATTGCGATTGCCGTGTATGTCGAAAATTCGGGGTTTGGTGCAACGTATGCCGCTCCCATTGCCAGCTTGATGATAGAACAATACTTGACCGACACCATAAAACGCCCGTGGTTGGAAACCCGTATGCTCGAGGCAAATTTAATTCACAAACCAACACCAACCAAGCCATGAGAGACAAAGAAATCAGTATTTTCCGCCGAATAGACTGGATTACGGTTTTTATTTACCTTGCGCTGGTAATCATAGGCTGGTGCAATATTTTCGCTGCTGTGTACAACGAAGAAGCAAGCATGATAACCGACCTGAGCGAAAAATACGGCAAGCAAATGATTTGGATTATAACCGGATTTCTTTTGGCAATCGTTATTTTACTTATCGACAGCAAGTTATATTTCAGTTTTTCCTACGTTTTTTATGCCTTTGTCATCGGGTTGCTTTTGGTGGTATATGCGTTTGCGCCCGAAGTAAAAGGCGCTCGTGCATGGTTGGAAATAGGCGCATTCCGCTTGCAGGCAGGCGAATTTTCAAAACTTGCAACCAGCTTGGCAGTAGCACATTACATGAGCCGATACGGAATAAAGATTACACAATTCAAGCACTGGATTGCGGTGGCTTTGATTATGCTGTTGCCCATGGGCATTATTGTTCTGCAAAACGATACCGGTACGGCGCTTCCGTTTGCTGCATTTATGCTCATGTTTTATCGTGAAGGCATGCCCGGGTGGATACTTGGGGTGGCAATTTATCTTGTGTTGCTGTTTTCGTTTTCGGTTATATTTGGTTTCAATAGCGTCGCCATAGCCGTGTTGCTGCTTGCGCTGGTGTGCTTTATTATATTTGCGCAGCGCGAAAAAATAAAACCGCTCTTTGCCGGAATTGTGGTGCTCGTACTTACGCTTCCGTGGGTAATAATTCATTTTCTGGGACTGAAATTGCCCAATTATGCGCCGTATCTTGCGGCAATGACTGCGCTGTTTGTGCCTGCTGTGGTGTATATGTACAAACGGCGGTCGATAATTTTATTTTATCTCTATTTTATAATTCTCGGCAGTTTTGCGTTTTCCTATTCGGTGCAATATGTGTTCGATAACGTGTTGGGCGAACACCAACGTTCGCGTCTATACGTATTTTTCGGCATGAAATCCGACCCTTTGGGCTTGGAATTTAATGTCAATCAATCGAAAATTGCCATTGGTTCGGGCGATTTTTTAGGCAAAGGATTTTTGAATGGCACACAAACCAAAAATAATTTTGTGCCCGAACAAAGTACCGACTTTATATTTTGCACCATTGGCGAAGAGTGGGGTTTTGTTGGAGCAACGGTTGTAATAGCATTGTTTATAGCCTTGTTTTTGAGGGTTTTATTCTTAGCCGAACGACAGCGCTCCCGTTTTAGCCGCATTTACGGCTACTGCGTGGTCTCTATTCTCTTTTTCCACTTTATGGTAAACGTGGGCATGACCATAGGAATAATGCCTGTGATTGGTATTCCGCTGCCGTTTTTTAGTTATGGTGGCTCGTCATTGTGGAGTTTTACCATGTTGCTGTTTATATTTTTGAAATTGGATACTGATAGGGAGGTTCTTATTCAATAGACTTTTAGACATAAGACTTTTAGACATAAGACTGATGTAAGACACAAATCAACAAATAACCAAATAAAATAGATATGGAAAATCAAGAACAAGACGAAAAAATTATTATTGAACCAATAATAGCGGGTAAAAAATTTCCGTTAAGAATTGAAAAAGAAAAAGAAGAAGCACATCGTCGAGGAAGCGAATTGCTTAACCAACTCTATGAAATGTACGAAAAACAAAACGAAGCCGGGCTGTCAAGAGCCGATATTATGTCGATGGCGGCTTATAGTTTAGCCGTGCAAGTTATTGATTTACAGCAGTTTTTAATACCGCTAATCGGCAATGATAAAAAGTGAAATAAAAAAATCCTAAAATATTTTGTTCATATACAAAAAGTATATACCTTTGTGATATGTAAAAATTATATGTTATGGCAGCAATTTCATTAAAAATAGACGATTTTATTTTTGCGGAAACAGAAAATATTCTCTCCAAAACGAAACAAGCAAGAAATAGGTATATCAACGAAGCATTGAATTATTACAATAAAATGCAAAAAAGATTGTTTCTTGAAAAAATCTTGCGGAAAGAATCGAAAGCTGTGCAAGAAAGCTCAATGGAAGTGGTAAAAGAATTTGAAAAAATTGATAATTATGACTTGTAAACAATTTGAAATTTGGATTGCCGACTTAAATCCTCAAATTGGAACAGAGCCGGGAAAAGTTCGTCCGGTTTTAATTATTCAAACCAATTTGCTCAATAAAATCCCACATTCATCAACGCTTGTGTGTCCAATTACCACAAATATAGTAAAAGACATAAGCATTTTGCGTGTTTCTTTAAAACAAGGAATGGGGAATGTTCAGCAGGATTGCGATATAATGATAGACCAAATAAGAGCTATTGACAACACTCGACTTGTTAAAAAAATAGGGAATTTACCTCAACACCTAATAGAGCAAGTAAAGGAAAATATCGTAATTATTCTTGATATGGAACAATGAGAAAAATACTTTACATAATCACATTTATTTTGTTGACAAACAATATGTTTGCACAAAAAAACGCATTAACCGAAAAAGAAATTTCCAATTATGTGTTTGCTATAAATCAACTTAAAGACAAAAACCAACTTGTAAAAATTTCCTTGCTTGATATGTCAGCATGCGGCATTGGCGTTGATGGGTATTATTGGAATGGCAATTTGGTATATATCAACGCAGGCGGTGGCAACGAACTTGAACTTGTGAAACAAGAACTGTTTTTGCGCAACGATACGATTGTACGAATTGATTATAAGCAATTTACAGCAAAATTGGAAACATACGAGCGAAATTATCCTTACGATAAATATACGTGGGATTTGTCGAAAATAACTTACACCGATACTTCGTATATAATTACATTTTCTAACCCCACAACGTTTAGAAAATGGGGCAATGAAGAAAAAATCAACAAGAAAAAAATAACTCCTTCGATACAACAATTTATAAACGAACGCCTCGCCTGCGGGCAGGAAATGAAAAATGAATTACAATCAGTTATGCAACAAATTGATAGCTTGCGCTTTGTGCAAAATATGCCCTATATATGTGAATATGGATTTGATAATAAGCTTGCCGATTGCGGCGATAAATTATATTGGAACGTTGTAATGTTGCGCGACAATGCCATAGAATTTTTGATTGACAAACTTGACGATACAACTTTGACTACTGCGCCGGTTTTTTATTTTGGCGGCAATTACACCGTAGCCGACATTGCATTTACGGCTCTTACCGAAATAATTCACAAAATTCCTGTGTTTGAATTACTTGGCGTTCCTTTTGACGAAGAGGGTTGCGGTTACTGTGCATATTGGCAACATTTAAACGAAAGTTTTGAAAACCGGCAAGCATTTAAAACCGCTGTGCACAAGTGGTACCACACACACAAATATAATTTGGAATGGATTGGAAGCAATGATTTTTATACCTGCGATTGCCGAGGAAAACACCCGAACGGCGGGCATTTTGAAGTGGAAGGAAGCAGGTAAAAAACATTGTACAAGAACCGGTTTTCCTATAAGTCAAGCACAACAAATTCGCAACTACTCCCTCGATTTCAACATATCGGTCAAGCGTTCCACTTTCGATTTGGTAATTGCCACACGTCCCGAACGAATAAATTGCAATACGCCTACGCCGAATATTTCCTGTAATTCGTTGAACAATCCTTGTGTTTCTGCATAATGTCCGGTTTTTTCAAACACGGCAAAGGTTTCGTTTATATCGAGAATACGAATATTGTAACGGCGTATCAAGTCTTCAATAGAGCTATATTGCAACAGTTTATCGCTTGCTATTTTATACATGGCAATTTCTTGAAACACAAGCTCATCGTCGGTGTTATAGTAGGCTTTAATTATATCAACCCGTTTATCTATCTGTTGCACAACCTTTTCCACCATATTTTTGGTGGTAAACACGGTAATGGTAAATTTATGAATACCTTCTATTGCCGATGGCGAGACCGACAATGTTTCGATATTGATACCTCGACGGGTAAAAATAACGGTAACTTGATTGAGCAATCCAACCGTATTTTCTGAAAAAACGGTGATTGTGTAAAGGGTTGTTTCGTTGTTTGTTGTCATTGTGTGTAGGTTTTAAAAGCCCCCTAAATCCCCCTTAGGGGAACTTGGGAACGTGGTTTAATTTGTTTATTGTTTATTATTCGGACTTTTTGTTTCAAATTTTTTCCATTCGTCATTTTGTTCGTGTAACCAATCATAATAAAATTCAAGAATTGTTGCCGACATATCATCGGGGTGTCGAAATCCTCTATCAAGCATATATTTTTGCAAGCGAGAGCCGCCCCACAATCCCCAATTATTCCTTATCCAAGTTCCCAAACCGTGATGAAATTGAATAGTTTCTTCTCTATTTTTCAATTGTTTGATAGTTTGTTTATCTTCTTCCGATAACAATTTGTCGAGTTGAATAAAACAATCTTCTAAATTTTCAGGAATATAAACACCATCTATTGTGTCTTTTTGAAGTCTTTGCAAATACTCTTTTTCCTCTTCTTCTTGTTTGAGTTTGTATTTATTAATTTGTTCATCTAATTTTATTTCTTCGTTATTCAAATATCTGTGATAAGAAACAAGTATAGTATTATAAATCTCATATTCGCCATACAATCCTTTTTTATTAAAATATTTTGTTAACTGTGAACCTCCATAAATTTTCCAAGCGTGAAAAAAATCAGTTTTGTGTTTAAACTCTTTGTGATAGCAAATGCTATCTTCTTGCAGAGTTTTAATGAGTTGAATTTCATTATTAGGCATTGTTTTGTCTAACACTTCAAAACATTCTTCTATTGTTTTCGGAATAGGAAAATCACGAATATTCTTACGAACTTCGGATTGCGCCGAAATCGTTAGACTAATCATTACCATCAAATTCAATAGAACTAATTTTGCTTTCATTTTTAAATATTTATGCCAATCACGGGCTAAAACCTAATTTACACCTAATTTTTTTACTAAACAACCTAAGTAACTAAGAATTTTTTCCAAAAAGTAACCTGATTACCTGATTTTTCCTTATTGAATTAGGTAATCAGGTTGGGTTGTATAGCATTTTGGGTTACTTAGGTTGCTTAGTTTATAAAATCAGGTCAAAATTAGGTTTCTTTTTTCTATTATTCTGTTATTCAATTATTCAGTTATTCAAATAGTTTCCCTTGCGACGTAATTATATCGGTTATGCACGCCCCAGCCGGCACCATTGGGTACACCAAGCCTTTTTGCTCCACGTTTACCACCAGCAAATATGGTTTGTCGTCTTTCAGCATATCGGCAATAGCTGCATCTAAATCTTCGCGCTTGGTTACTTCGGAAGTGCCTATGCCATACGCTTGCGCTATGAGAGTAAATTTCGGATTTGTCATTTCGGTAAACGAATAGCGTTCGTCGAAAAATAATTCCTGCCATTGGCGCACCATTCCCAAATATTGGTTGTTCATAATAATCATTTTCAAGCCAATTTGTTCCTGCATAATTGTTCCCAACTCCTGCAAAGTCATTTGAAAACCACCGTCGCCGCAAAACAGACACACCGTGCGTTCGGGTGCGCCCACTTTTGCGCCCATACCGGCAGGAATACCAAAACCCATAGTGCCTAAACCGCCCGACGTTATAATACTGCGCGTTTGCGAATATTTGAAATAGCGCGATGCCATCATTTGATTTTGCCCCACATCGGTAACAAGCACGGCTTTGTTTCCGGTGGCTTCCGACACGCGGCGCACCACTTCGCCCATAGTTAAGTGTTCGCCTGTTGGGTGTATTTCTTTTTCTATAACTCGTTCAAATTCAAGTTTTTCGTACTTGTCAAATGAAGTAATCCATTCAGTGTGTTGTGCTTCGTTTATTTTAAGAGTTAAAACTTGTAAAACCTCTTTTGCATCGCCCACCACAGGAACGGCAACCGGTACATTTTTGCCAATTTCCGAACTGTCAATGTCGATGTGAATAATTTTTGCCTGACGGGCATATTTAGTCAAATCGCCGGTAACGCGGTCGTCGAAACGCATACCGATGGCGATAATTACATCGGCTTCGTTGGTTTTTATGTTGGGTGCAATATTTCCGTGCATTCCCAAAAATCCTTTGTTCAGCGGGTAATCGGAAGGCAACGCCGAAAGTCCGAGCAAGGTATTTCCGGCAGGAATATCGGCTTTTTCCAAAAATGCTTTCAGTTCTTCTTCGGCACCACTTAAAACCACACCTTGACCAACCAATGCTAACGGTTTCTTTGCGCTGTTTATCAACTCAGCAGCTTCTTCTATTTGCGTAGCATTTATTTTTGGCACGGGAATATAACTGCGAATAAAATCGCATGGTTTATATTCAATATCAACTTTTTGCACTTGTGAATTTCGGGTAAAATCTAACATCACCGGTCCCGGACGACCGCTGCGGGCAATGTAAAATGCCCGTGCCAATGCCCACGGAATATCTTCGGCGCGACGAATTTGATACGCCCATTTTGTAATCGGTTGTGTTATTCCCACCACATCAATTTCTTGAAAGGCATCGGTACCGAGCAAACTTGCGCCCACTTGTCCGGCAATTACCACGAGCGGCGTACTATCGAGCATGGCATCGCCAATTCCCGTAATTACATTGGTAGCTCCCGGTCCGGAAGTTACGAAACATACGCCCACTTTGCCCGACACACGTGCATAACCTTGCGCTGCGTGAATTGCACCCTGCTCGTGGCGAGTGAGAATGTGATTGAGTTGGTCTTTGAAATCATACAAGGTATCGAAAACCGGAATAATTTGTCCGCCCGGATAACCGAAAATGGTATCAACGCCTTCTTCTATCAATATGCGTAGAAGGGCTTCGGAGCCTGTGATTTGTGTTTTTTGTAAGGTCATATTTTTTGAATTATGAATTGTAAATTATTAATTATTTGTTGTTCTGCCACATATTTATTGCATCGGTAAAAAATGCTGTTATTTCATTGCGATTACCATCAACGCAGACTTTAAACCGGGTGCTATCTGATTTTGTTACAAGCAAATAGGGGCAATACGTTAAACCTACATTTGAAACTGTATCAATAGAAATAATGTCAGAATAGTGCGCAAATATAATTTTATTTTTTGTTATATCTCGCTCGTCAATCCAATATGAGACAATTCGTTTGTCGGTAAAAAAATTACCTGCAACTTTTAATTTATATTCCGAATAAAATTTGTGTATTTTTTCGTCCTCATCAATCGGAATAACTGACCGAATGTATAATTTGTCTGCTTTTTTCAATGTTTTTTCGGTTTCAATTCTGTTGCACGAAAATAATAGTGAAATTATGAGGGTAAGGGTTATTAGTGTTGGGGTTTTCATGTTTTTTATGTAATATTTTGTGTTTTTATTTATTGTACAACTCTTTTAGTCCGTAAGAACTTGATTTTCATAACCGCAGGTCGCGACCTGCGGTTGAGCGGACGCACTCACATCTGCCTGAAAGGCAGGACTTTTGTCAGTTGTTCCGCAAGCAACGCTGCGCTCGCATACGGTTATGAAAATTTGGCTTTTCAAGCCATTTTTAGATATTCGGCTCATAAAGGTAAGTTTTTTATACTTGTGGTAATGGAACAGAATTTGTTTTATCTACTACTTTTGCTCGTAATTCCGAAAAATCTGTAAAATTTCGCATAATATTGCTATAAACATCGCTAAAATTATCTTTCATAATATCATTTCCGTCTTTATCTTTTTCTTTCCATTCGTGATAGAATATTTTTATTGATTGACAATTTTTGTGTTCAAACAATTTGTTTAGCAATGTTCTATCGGAATTACCACACGAATGCCCCATTATAAAAACTTGATAACAATCAGATTCTATAAAATTTAGCAAATGTTTGTAATTATAAGTTTCTGCATATTTTACTGATTTCACATTTTTTAAAAGTTTGTTATCTTTCTTTTTTAGAATTATTTTATAATCATCGTCAAGTTCATCGCCATAACCGAAAATCATAGGATTTTCAATGCTCTGTAATTTGCCGTGAATGTGAATATTAGATATATTTTTATCGTTTACAAATATGTTATCTTTTTTCATATATTGAGAAGGCGTATCTGTGTAATTAAAATTTAGAAATAAATATTCATTAGGAGGAGGTAAAAATGGCGCGTCTTTGCCTAATATATCGTTACTAATATTTTCAATATTTATTTTCTCTCGCTCTGTCAATTGTTTTTCTTTATATCCTCGTATAAATTTATTACATTCTTGCTCTACAAAATTTTCCACACCTTTTGATGTAAAATCAACCTTTTCGCACATTTGATATATCAATTCTTCAATTTCTGAGATTTTAGGAAACGTTCTTGTGTTTTCTCTTTTTAAATATGTTTCTAATTCATTCTTTATTTCTTGAAAATCATAATTTAATTTATCAATTGCACTGTATACAATTTCTCCTAAATCAACTATTACGTTTGGAATTTCATTTTTGTCAAAAACAATCCTTTTTAGAGCATTATAATATATTTCTTCTATATCAACCCAATTTTGCAAATAGAAATTGTTTAATAATGTTTCAAGAAATTTGTTTTTAAAAGTAATTTCGTAGTTATTGTGAGATAGTTTAGGATTGCTAATGAGATTGTTGAATTGAGTAAAAGACATATTTTGACAATCGTTAACAATATTATAATCATCATACTTTGCAGAAATGGTAAAAAAATCGTTTTCACTTGAAAATTTTTCTATTCCTACTTGTTTTAATCTACCTATTTTCTTGAACTCTTTCTTCCAAAACCAATCAATAAAATGCTCATATTTTGTTTCCAATCTGTGAGCTAAATCAAAACCGTTGCCTATTAAAATTATTCTGTTCATTTTTTCTTTATTTTCTACTATTCAAAACCCCAACAAAACCTAATTTTCACCTGATTTTTTACAAAACAACCTAAGTAACAAAGAAATTTTTCTCAAAAGTAACCTGATTAGCTGATTTTAATTAGGTAATTAGGTTGGATTGGGTATCTTTTGAGTTACTTAGGTTGTTTTGTTTATGAATTAGGTATAAATTAGGTTTTTTTATTTTCAATTATTCCATTACTCAATTATTCTTATTCTGAAGATACTCCTTAATAGTTTCCCCCAATCGCTTAATGCCAATTTCAATAGTAGCTTCATCAACGCAGGAAAAGTTTAAGCGGAGCGTATTAACTACTTGGTCTTGACTTGAATAAAACGGATTCCCAGGAACGAAAATCACATCTTTTTGAATGGCGAGATTTACCAAATCCATCGATGAAACGCCTTCGGGTAGCGTTACCCACAGGAACATACCGCCTTCGGGTAAAGTATAGTGTACATTTTCGGGAAAATGTCGTTTGATGCTTTCAATCATTGCAACGCATTGACGACCATATACTTCTCGGATTTTTTCGATATGCGCATCAAGGTCGTTTTTGCTTAAATATTCAAACAGCAATTTTTGTGTAAAAAAGTTGGTGTGCAAATCCGATGCTTGCTTGGCAACAATGAGTTTTTCCATAATCTCGTCGGGCGCAACCACCCAGCCGGTGCGGAACGACGGCACAACGGTTTTTGAAAACGAGCCGAGCAAAATAGTTTGTTCGGGCAAATAGTGCATAAACGAATTTTGCTGCACGCCTTCGTAACGCAAATCGCCATACGGGTCGTCTTCGATAAGAATAATGGGGCGACCTCGTAAAATTTCGGCAATTTGTTCCCGTTTTTCGTTGCTGTACGTTATGCCCGTTGGATTTTGAAAATTCGGCACAGTGTACATTAGTTTGGTATTGCGTAAGCGTGATGCTTTTTCCAATTCCGCCAAATTCACACCGTCGTTTTCCAACGTTACCGGCGAAAACCGCGCTTTGTAAATCGAAAACAGTTGAATTGCACCCAAATAACCAGGTTTTTCAATAATCACACGGTCGTTTTCGTTCAAAAACGTTTTGCCCAAAAGGTCGAGCGCTTGTTGCGAACCGGTAGTTATCAGAATATTTTTCGGCTCAATATTTAAACCTTTCACTTTTTTGTAACGCTCGGCAATGTATTCACGCAATTGCAGGCAACCTTCGGTGGTGCTGTATTGCAGAGCATCGGGGCAATCGTTGTCGAACACTCTATTGCCTGCTTCTTTCAAAGCCGTTACCGGAAAAAGTTCCCGATTGGGCAGTCCGCCGGCAAACGAAATAATATCTTGCGAAACGGTTACTTTCAAAATTTCGCGAATAAACGACTTTGGCACATCGGCAATGCGGTCGGCAAACATGGAATTTGGCTCAAAATTGCGCCACACCAGCGTTTTTTGTGTATCACTGTGAATACTATCCGACCATTTTGCCATGTATTTTAGTATTCTACTATTCACTGCTATGCGTATTCCCGATGACCACGTTACGAAGGCATCGCGTCTTTTTCTCATTCTCATATTTTTTAGTTTAAAAGTTTGTAAGTTTATTTAGTTGACAAGTTAACGAGTTGACAAGTTGACAAGGTTTTTCGTTATTCTATAAAAAAAGCATCAAATCCGTAACCGTGATGAAGTAAGGGTTCTTCATACACGGCGGTTTTAATATTTTTAAATTTGAATTTTGGTTTATATTCTTTCGCCAGAGGCTGATTTCGTTCTTCTCCATCGTACAATCCATTTCCGGTTGCCAAATGAAAAACAATTAATTTAACTGTTTTAGTTTCATAAATCCGGTAAGAACTAATATGATACGGAATGCCAATGTATTCAAGCGAACCGGCAAATCCGTAATAAAGAGTGTCGTTAATTATATCAAGCGGATATTTTTTGTTTTTGTACAGCAAAGCTTTGGGAGTTTTGTATATTTCTGTATAGGTTGCTGAGTATGTAATAGTGTCATTAACTATTTGTGTTTCAATTAATTTGCATTTAGTTTGAAAATCGCAAAACGAAATATAAGTAGGCGTAAAAAGTTCAATTGACAGAAAATTTGTTTGAATTTTTGTAAATGCAGCATTATACATTTCTTGCAATTTTGGCAAATATCCGTTAGATTTTATCTTCACACTATCGAAAGGCGTTGCTTTGATTAATTGTTGATTTTGATTATAAGTAGAGATATAGACTCGCAAATACCAATCCATTAAAAATTCTTTATTTTCACTCATAGTTCCTCCCCTATGAATTTGAAAATCAATCGTAACTATTTTATTATCAACTACCCCAACCGGGAATATCTTAAATTGGTATGCACCTAAACAGGCAAACGAACTAATCGTGGTGCATAAGCATAGAATTAAAAGTATGCAGAATTTTTTCATATTCAACCTTTATTAAAATCTTGTTAAAATCTTGGTTCAGACTATATATCATTCACATCAAACAACAACAAACTCGACGAACGGTCTATTTTATTGTACAATTCTTCTTCTTTGGCGCGTTCTTCTTTTGTGAATTTTTTGCCTTCCGGCGCCACGTGTTGTATAAAAAGCAATTCACGGTGCGCTTTGCAAAATTCTTTTACTGCGCCAATATTTGGTTTGAGTAAAATATTTTTATTGTAGTACGTAATCAGCGTTGTAATTGTTTCTAAACGGTGGTCGCTCACATCAAGTAAATTATTGATAGACAGGCATTCTTCGTAATTTACGGAGCCGGTTTGTACCATCATATTGAGTTTGCGATGCAAACCTTGAAATTCCATAATACGCTGTTCGATTACATCGCCTTTGTCGCGCATGGTTTGCGCTTGTTTGTCCAGCACACTCGGCACATATACCGCCAAAAACACCGTAGTGAGCAACATAGCAACATCTACAATATTAATTGTTTCCGACAATGGCAAATTATAATAATGCCGAATGGCAATTCCCACAACTACACCAATTAACAACAATGCGAACGAAAAAAAGTAGCGCATCAATTTGTCTTTGTTTTTGAATTTTGGTTTCATAATTTATTTCTGTTTTTTATTGAGTATTGTATCATTTTTATTCAATTCTTTTCTATTGCTTCAGCAAGTCCCCCCTTGAGGGGGGATTTAGGGGTGCTATAATTCCCGATTTAGCGTTAAGCGAAGAAATTGCCGATTTGCCTGTTTTTGCTTCCAATTCCCGACGAGCATTGCGGGCAATTTCGCCGCCTTGCACGGCTGCTTGTGCGTTGTCGGCAAATGTTTCGGGGTTGGAAGTTTCCGAAATTTGTTTGGTCGAAAGTTCGGCAAGCATATTCAAAACCAATTCGGTATTGGTCATATTATCACGCAAGTTTTCTTTTTTCAAACCTTTGTGTTGTTTGTATTCTTTGGTGGTTTTTCCCGACCACGTTTTGGTAATAATATCGGTCAGCGTTGCAAATTGTTGTCCTTCTTCAATGCCTCGTTTTTTCCATTCATCGGTCAAATCTTTGCGGATTTCAATGCTTTTCAATCGTTGGTTAATCCAATTATCGGAATAACCAAGGCGTTTATAATCCGCCATTGCCTGTTCGATGCTCAATTCCGGGTCTTGCAATTGGTCTAAACGTTCTTTGGCAACTTGTGCAATCCATTGCTTGAAAGGCTCTGCCTTAGGCGAGGGAATTGATTGAATTAGACGGAAAAGTTGCTGGGTGTTAGCTACATCGGTTAGACGCATTTTATTGTCGGACGCAAGCATTTTCAACTGTCCGATTTTTTCGGACAGTTCACTTCCTTCCGTTTTTAACTTGCGTTTTAGGTCGTCCCAATATTTTCGAGGTCGGTCATTATCGGTCAAGACCTCGATTACATCTACTATGGAAAAATACCATTCTTCCTGTTCTTCACTCCAAGCCGTGCGTACTTGACGGCTTTCAAATAGTTTTATTGCTGTTTCTTGTGTCATAATTTTATTTTTTTTACTTTTTATCTTCCTGCTTTTCCGTGCAATTCGGTTATTGTTAATTTCAAAACAACCATATTTTCATATAAAGAAAAAGAACTTTTCAATTTTTCACTTTTGATTTCTGTATCTGTTTCAAGATGATTTAGAAGAATTTTTATAGCTTCTTTTTTCTTGTCAAAGTCAGATAAAATTTCAATACTACCCCAAAATACAAGTGTTTTGTACAAATGTCCGCACTCATTCGCAATATAACCACCGTCTTCAATAATTGTAGCACAAACACGGGGATTAACTTCAATAAAATCAAGTTTTAAACCCTCTTTGGCACAATGAAAATACAGCGAATTTGTTTGTTCATCGTAACCGTAACTCAAAGTTACAATGTATGGCTCATTATTTTTACATAATGACAATGTAGCATATTTCCCATTTTTCAAAAGTCGTAAAATCTCCTCTTGATTGGTAATTTCTCTATTGGGTCTATTTTTAAAATGATATTTCATCTGTTTATTTTTAATTGATTTTTCAAACTCGCATGATAAGTAGTTAGTAAAATTTAATGATATGTTTTTTGGATTAACTTCGTTGAGCTCCGCTTCGCTACGGTTGCTTCACTTCGTTCGCAATGACGCTCTTTTGAGGGTTAGTGCAAATCAACAAAAAAGCGTCATTGCGAGGAACGAAGCAATCCATTTTTTCTAAAATATAACAATAATTATTTTTCATTACTTAATCATATAAATCCTAAAAATCAAAGTTCAGACTAAATAACCCTCACAGCCCCCATATCTGCCGAAGAAACCAAACTCGCATAAGCTTGCAACGATTTCGACACTACACGATTTCTATCTTTCGGTTTAAACGCTTCGTTTCCTCGTGCTTCTTCTGCGGCACGGCGAGCAGCCAATTCTTCATCGGAAACAAGCACATTGATTGAACGATTTGGAATGTCAATTTCAATTACATCGCCGTCTTGTACTAAGCCAATATTTCCACCCGAAGCAGCCTCCGGCGAGATGTGTCCGATTGACAATCCAGAAGTTCCGCCGCTGAAACGACCGTCGGTAATCAAAGCACATTCTTTGCCCAAATGGCGAGATTTTATGTAGGAAGTCGGGTACAACATTTCCTGCATTCCGGGTCCGCCTTTTGGTCCTTCGTGGGTAATTACAACCACATCGCCGCTTTGCACATCGCCTTTCAAAATTCCCTCACACGCAGTATCTTGCGAAGTGAACACTTTTGCCGTTCCTTTAAAATGCCAAATACTTTCGTCAACGCCGGCGGTTTTTATTACACAACCATTTTGCGCAATATTTCCTTTCAAAATTCCCAAACCGCCGTCTTTGGTGTAAGCGTGTTCAATTGAACGAATACAGCCGTTTTCACGGTCTAAATCCAAACTTGGGTAATATTCTTCTTGTGAACCCATTACGAGGTTAAATTTATTTGCAGGTGCGGAATGATATATTGAATTGGCACATTGGCACATTGCCGTATTGGCACATTCAATCGCATTTTTCAGCGTTCCGTCCACACGACCAACATTCACATCAATCAAACCGCCTTTCGCCAATTCCGCCAAAATTCCCAAAATTCCACCGGCACGGTTAACATCTTGAATATGATATTTTTGCGTGTTTGGCGCAACTTTACACAAACAAGGCGTTTTGCGAGAAAGAGCATCAATATCGTCCATTGTGAAATCCACGCCTGCTTCGTTGGCAATTGCCAAAAGGTGCAAAATAGTGTTTGTGGAGCCACCCATTGCAATGTCCAAAGTCATTGCATTAAGAAAAGCAGGACGAGTGGCAATTGAACGCGGAAGAACGCTCTCATCGCCTTGTTCGTAATATTTATATACATTTTCAACGATTAATTTTGCAGCATCTACGAACAGTTTTTTGCGATTAACGTGTGTTGCCACAATTGTTCCATTGCCCGGCAAAGCCAAACCAATAGCCTCGTTCAAACAGTTCATAGAATTTGCCGTAAACATTCCGCTGCAACTTCCGCAGGTTGGGCAAGCTGCACGTTCGATTTTTGCAACGTCTTCATCGCTAACCGACTGGTCTGCACCTTTTATCATAGCGTCAATTAAATCTAATTTGTCTTCGCCCAAAATACCTGCCTCCATTGGTCCGCCCGAAACGAAAACCGCAGGAATATTCAAACGCATTGCAGCCATTAACATTCCGGGAGTGATTTTGTCGCAATTTGAAATACACACCATTGCATCGGCTTTGTGCGCATTTACCATATATTCTACACTGTCGGCAATTAAATCGCGGCTTGGCAGGGAATACAGCATACCATCGTGTCCCATTGCAATACCGTCGTCGATTGCAATTGTGTTAAATTCGGCAGCAAAGCAACCGAGTTTTTCAATTTCAGCTTTCACTTGCTGACCAATTTCGTGCAAATGCACGTGTCCGGGCACAAATTGTGTAAATGAATTAACGATGGCAATAATCGGTTTGCCAATTTGTTCTTCTTTCATACCGTTTGCACGCCATAATGCTCGTGCTCCTGCCATACGGCGACCTTGCGTTGATGTTTCGCTTTTTAGTGGAAATCCCATAGTTTTATAATTTTTTTGTTATTATTTTATTTAAAATTTTTCGTTCAAAGGTATAAAAAAACACCAAACTCATACGAGAATGGTGTTTTATATTTTACTCAAACCACAATAGAATTGCACCATTCTTCATACACGAAAAATGACACTCACGACTACTGTATTTTGGAATAATTTCATTTGTTATAAATTTTGAACAGAGCAAAAATAGTGTTTTTTGTGATACTACAAAAAAAATAGACAAAAAATGTTTAACTCAATTTTTAAAAAAACCTATACTTTACTCCAAGTAAGCTCATTCAACCCATTATCACACATAATTTTACGCGCAAGTACAAATAAAAAATCCGACAAACGATTTATGTAGGTCAAAATATTACTATCAATTTCTTCTGTTTCAGCAAGTTTTACAATACAGCGTTCGGCACGGCGGCACACGGTGCGGGCAATGTGGCATTGTGTGGCTACGGGGTGTCCGGCAGGGAGTATAAATTCCTTTAATTGAGGTAATGTAGCATTATAAGTGTCAATTGTTTGCTCTAATAATTCTATCTGTTGTGCATCAATTGTTGATAAACGGAATTTTTCCGCATCTTCGCAAGCAAGCAGTGCGCCAATGGTAAATAAATTGTTCTGTACACGCAAAAGAACTATGCGTATTTGGTCGTCGTTGCAGGTATCGAACACAAGCCCAATGTGCGCATTGAGTTCGTCAATGGTGCCGTAGCTATCAAGGCGGTCGCAGCATTTTTCAACTCGCTTGCCGCCTATTAATGATGTTGTGCCGGTGTCGCCGGTTTTGGTGTAGATTTTCATGTTTTTAGGGAATGTGCCAATGTGCCAATAAGACAATGTGCCAATATGTTTAATGAATAAATGTATTAATTGTTAAATGTGTATCAATATTCAATTTTCTAATTATTTAATTGTCGTATTGGCATATTGAATTATTGGCACATTAAACTAAGATACCGTTCCGCATCAAGAGCCGCAATACAACCCGAAGCCGCTGCCGTAATTGCTTGGCGGTAATGCGGGTCTTGTACATCACCGCAGGCAAACACGCCTTCGCAATTGGTGTGCGATGAGCCGGGGCGGGTAATTATGTAGCCTGTTTCGTCTAAATTCAATTGCCCTGCAAATATTTCGGTATTGGGGTGGTGTCCTATTGCTAAAAATAATCCTGTTACGTCAATTGTGTGTTCTTCTTTGCCTTGTTTGAGCAAACGTAATCCATTCACACCTTGTTCGTTACCAAGTACCTCTTGAACTTCATGTTCAAATAAAATTTCTATATTTTTAGTATTCGCCACTTTATCTTGCATTGCTTTTGATGCTCGCAGGTAATTTTTGCGCACAATCAAATACACTTTGCTTGCCAATCCTGCTAAATAGGTGGCTTCTTCGGCAGCAGTATCGCCACCGCCAACTACCGCTACTACTTGTTTGCGGTAAAAAAATCCGTCGCAAGTGGCGCAGGCTGAAACGCCTAAACCTCTATATTTCAGTTCGCTTGGCAAACCTAAATATTTTGCCGTTGCACCGGTTGCCACAATTACCGTTTTGGTTGACAGTACTTTATCACCGTCTATTTCAATCAATTTCTCATCGCCCGAAAAATCTGCCGCTGTGGCAAATCCACTGCGCACCTCAGCACCCAGACGTTCGGCTTGGCTGCGAATATTGTTCATCAATTCCGTGCCGGTTACGCCTGTGGGGTAACCCGGAAAATTTTCGACATCAGTAGTTATGGTAAGTTGTCCACCGGGTTGCAAACCTTCGTACAACACAGGGTTCATGTTGGCGCGAGCCGCATAAATTGCCGCCGTGTAGCCTGCCGGACCGCTTCCTATAATTACGCAGGTGTGTTGTTCTGCTATTTCTTTTGAGCGTAAGGGATTTGTTTGTGTCATTGTTTTGTGAATTTTAATTTTCCAAAAATAATTGTTTTTTTCGAGAACAAAAACTATTCTCTAAACTCTAATCATTATTCACTAATTTTCGCAAAATCCTCAAAAAAATGCGGATATGATTTTGCCACACATTCGTGATTTTCGATTTCTACCGGATTTTCGGCACAAATAGCAGCGCAGGCAGCAGCCATAGCTATACGATGGTCGTTGTGGGCAAATATTCGTCCGCCATGCAAACTACCGCCGTGAACGAGCATTTCATCGCCTTCGATAGTGATTTTTGCACCCAAACGTCCGAATTCTTTTTGCAACACATCAGCGCGGTTACTTTCTTTATGGAACAATCTGCCAACACCTTTTATTCGTGTAACTCCCTTGCAATGAACCGCCAAAGCCACAAGCGGCGGAAATAAATCGGGACATTCGGTAGCGTCAAATTCAAATGCTTGTAATTGATTTTTCGTTACCGTTATGCTATTTTCTTCCCATTGTATACGCGCTCCTGCCCTTTTCAAAGCGTCCACCATTGCCATATCAGCTTGTTTAGAATCGCTTCGCAAATTTGAAACCGTTACGCTTCCGCCCAAAGCGCCGGCAACGAGCAAAAACGATGCTCCACTCCAATCGCCTTCTACATTATAATTCTGCGCCTTATATTTTTGCCCCGATTTTACAAAAAAACGTTGATAATTATTATTTTCGACCTCTACGCCAAAATCGTGCATAATTTGTATGGTCATATCAATATAGGGCTTGCTTTTGAGGTCGTTCACAATAAATGTAGTATCGTTTTGCGCTAACGGACTCGCAATCAGCAAACCGGTAAGAATTTGTGAACTCAAATTTCCTTCAACATGAGCCGTACCGCCTTTGAGCGTTCCCTGCACTTGCACAGGAACAAAACCATTGTTTGTTTGTATTTTTGTGCCCAAATCAAGCAACGGTTGCACCAAAGTTTCAATGGGGCGTGTTTTTAGCGAACCTTCGCCTTCCAAGGTTATTTTTTCGTGCCACAAAGCGGCAATGGGCGTAAACATTCGTATTCCCAAACCGGCTTCGCCGCAATTAAGCGTGTGTGTGCGAGGTGCAAAATTACCGTCTATGGTAATTGTTTCGCCGTTTTTTTTAACGTCTGCGCCCAAATCGTGGGCAATTGCAAGAGCGGCATCGCTATCGTTGCTGGGCGTGTAGCCGTGTAAAATGCTTGTACCTTGCGCCAAAGTTGCAATTGCAATTGCGCGTTGCATCATGCTTTTTGATGCGGGAGCTGGTAGTGTGCCGGAAATATTTGAGGGGAAAATAGTTTTCATTGGTTTTAAATTTCTACAAAAGTAAAATTTATTCAATTAAAAACAAATTTAAAGAAAAAATAACCCTATCCATTGTATTATCCAAAAATATACATATATTTGTACAATTTATGTTACATAGCAATTAGTCGAATTATGAAAAAGACATTATTATTCTTGCTGTTTATGGCGCTGTTTTTCCCTGTGCGGGCTCAGTTGAGCGATGTTCGTCCCGATGTATGGTTGAGAGCTGATAAATTTGACTATAAGGATAAAATATGGAAAGACCTTAGCGGCAACAATCGTCACGCCTCAAAGACGCATGGGAACAGCCTTTTTACCGACAGTTTGGTTAATGACAATCCCGCTGTCTATTTCAACGGCGTTAACACCACGTTGCAAATTGATTATGAGCCGGAAAGTGCCGTCTGTCTTACGATTTTCACCGTATATCAATCATCGGGCGAGCACGACCAGGGCGTGTGGCACGCAACGTTAGGCGACGATTACGACACTCGACTGACAACACAGCGCGTGATGAACCTGCAAAAACTGCGGCGTTATGCTGGCGAGACAGCCCTTTTCCCTGTTGTCAATCTAACGGAACAGACACATAATGAGCCGGTAAAAAAACTAAAAGGCTACATTAGGCTTGGCGGTGGCGATGCACTTACAGAAACCGGTGTATATGAAGGAAAGATAGCGGAATGTATTATCTTCTACCGTGAATTGACACATACAGAAAAACTTATCGTGCAATCATATCTTGCCTTAAAATACGGCGTAACGCTGATGTACTCCGACTATTTGGACGGGAAAGGCAATACCGTTTGGAGCTACGAACAAAACAATGAATACCCCTATTCAATAGCCGGCATAGGGCGCGATGATTCTACCTCGCTTTACAGAAAGCAGTCGGTCTCTTCCGAGCAGGACAATATTCTTAGCGTGGCGGCAACAGGCTTTTTTGAAACCAATACGCAAAACACAACAACCATAGACAACAGCCACTACCTAATATGGAGCGACAACGGAGCTGCATTATCCATTGCCTTTTTAAAAAATTCGCCCTACAAACTGCTTGGACGCAAGTGGCTTATGACTGGCGGCGGAGAGAATATTCCACATCTGCCTACCGGCTTGACAATAGATACTAAAAATTTTTTTGATACGGAAAAAGACTCCCTGTTGTATATAGCAGTCAGCAGTACCGGCGACCCAACATTCAAAGACGCAGCGTACATAGCTGCCGGCAGTATTGATTTAATGGGACGCGCCCGCTTCGACGACCTGCGCTGGGATGTTGACCGGTCGGGCAACGACCTCTTTACCTTTGCCGCCCTTCCGAAGAAGCAGTACGCCAACAGCGACCCCGATGAACCAACTAATGTAGTGCCGGAAGAAAACTACGAAAAAAAATCGCAAACACCTCTGTATGAATACATTTTGTATCCCAACCCGACCTCCGGCGCATACACTCTGCAACTCTCATTTGCAGAGCCCACGGAAGTAACCGTCAATCTGTTCAACCAGAGCGGAGCCAAAATAAAACAGTTCTACGGCAACAACAATAGTACATACCGTTTTACCGGTTACCTCGCGCAGGCAGGGTGCTATCTGATAAAAATTGAAAACAGTTACAAGACAGAAGTTATGAAATTAATTGTAGCAGGAGGGGATTGAATAATGGAATAATTGAGTGATTGAATAATTGAATTGTTTGATACTTCGACTGCGCTTAGCAAAAATTTTTACAAGATTTGAATGATTTACAAGATTTTAAAAGTTTAACAATCGAATATCAACGGAATAACGGAAAATTTAAACAGATGAAGTTAATATACAAAAAAGCAGGAATCGCTATCGTATGCGGTAGCTTGATTTTGGGAAGCGGTTATAAAAAATTCTTTGGCGAAAGCAACATCGGAAAAGGAACAACCCACCATAGTACCACCGTACAGGCAGGAGAGAATGAGGAGTTGTATCACAGTTCCGAGCAAGTGGTAAACTTGGAAAACAGAACAGATGAGTCTGTACCTGCGGCAGTATACGGCGGTAATGCTGTCCGTCTGTTTGTTTCCAAACAACTTTCCGGCAATATAGGGTTGTTTGGAGAAGACAAGATTGATAACCCCGTAGATAATATATTCCATATACAACTTCCGGAAAAACCCTCTGCCGACAAGATTGTATGGTTGGAATACGAGCTTGACGGCGTAGCGGATTTTGCCTCTGTGTCGCGTAGTGTAAACGATGAATTGGCAACCGGAGGATACTTCGTGCAAAAAAGCGAAGGCTGGAAAGAACAACGCGAACGCCTGAACCACACCGCGCTGAAACAGGGAAATAACATTGTGCGTTTTTCCGTACCGGCGGGTGCCGAATATGGTTACCGTGTGCGCAATGTTCGTATCCGCGAGGAACAAGCCACCCCAATGGCGCGTCAATTAATTTTCAACCAACCGTCAGGAGCTTGCTACTTCGAATCGGAAGGTTATGCACAGGGATTTGTTACCGGCAAAGATGCCTCCAAAGCCATTATCCGCATCAATGGTAAGGAAGCCGGAACTTTCAACGGTTTATTTGAAGAACTGATAGAAAAACCGGTTGGCGAGGCAATTCAATGGACTGCTTTGGTAGAAGCAGTTTATCCCGATGGAGAAACATTGACGGCAACACTGCGTTTTGATACACCTTCGACTTTTGATTACCGGAACGACTTGAAGAGAGAACTTCTTTCTACTCACATAGAAGCAAAAAGAAAATCCCCTTTTACCGTTGATTTGGAAAATACGAAACTCATGGGTGTGGAAGGCGCTGTTAAAGCAGCAACCCCAATTTCGATAACCGCCCTTCGCCATGTGGATTACGTAGCCTTGGATGCAGGAATGATTAACGTAAGCGCCGGAGCCGACGGTTACCGTTTCTTGCCTCATGGAACTATTTTCGACAAAGAGGTGCAAGTAGAAATGCGATACGACACACTGTTAATCCCCGAAGGATATACTCCCGAAGACATACGCACGTATTTTTTTGATGAAAACACACACCGTTGGGTAGCATTGCCGAGAGATACCGTTTTACAGTTGGCTCAAACGGTTGTATCGCGCACCGACCACTTTACCGATATGATAAATGCAATCATCACGGTTCCGGAATCACCCGAAACGCAAAACTATACCCCTACTTCGATGAAGGACATCAAGGTTGCGAACCCTGCGGCAAACATCAACCTGATAGAGCCGCCTACAGCCAATCCAATGGGTAGTGCCGGAATGAGTTATCCAATCAACATTCCTGCTGGACGTATGGGAATGCAACCGGGTTTGGGCATACAATATAATAGTGGCGGCGGTAATGGTTGGCTTGGACTGGGCTGGGATTTAAGCATACCAAGTATTGAGGTGGAAACCCGTTGGGGCGTACCGCGCTATGATTCGCAAAAAGAGACAGAGACTTACACCTTTGCCGGCGAGCAACTTACTCCGTTGGCTCACCGCAACGAATTTGTCGACCGTGTAGCAGGTAACAAACAGTTCTACCCACGCATCGAAGGCGCATACAGTAAAATTATTCGTCACGGAAACAGCCCTTCGACCTACTGGTGGGAGGTAACCGACAAGAACGGAACACGCCATTTTTTTGGCGGCAATCCTGAACAAAACGTTGTTGCCGGTGCCGTGTTGACCGATAAAAACGGCAATATAGGTCATTGGGCACTTACGGAAACGCGCGATGTAAACGGCAACTTTGTACGATACCGGTATGATGTGGCAAGCAACACGGGCATTGAAGGCGGCAAGGCAGCCGGGAAACAACTATACATAAAAACGATAAGCTATACGGGACACAACGGCACAGAAGGCGCATACAGCGTGGAATTTTTACGCAACGAAAAGGTTGACGGCGGAAAACCGGCACAGCGCCGCGACGTGATAATCAATGCGCGGCTGGGATTTAAACAGGTAACAGCCGACCTGCTGCACACAATAGTAGTGAAATACAACAACGAAACCATACGCAGTTACGGTTTGGAATACAGCGAAGGGGCTTTTGTAAAAACCTTGCTGGCAAGCATAAGCCAATACGATGCCGAAGGCAAACTGTTTAACACACATACTTTTACCTATTACGACGATGTGCGTAAGGACGGCAAATATTACCCATTCAAGGAGCAGAAAGACTGGGCGGTAGGCAATGACAATATTGGCGGCAACTTTATTACGCCCTACGTGGCGGAATTTAACGACCGCGCTTCGGCTATCAGCGGCTCCAAATCGTGGAACGCCGGCGGCGGAGTTTCAATTACGGTGGGACCTAACGGAGACTCTCAGTCGAAAATTTTTACCGGCGGCGGAAATTTCTACTATACATACGGGGAAAGCCATGGCACGCTTGCGCTGATTGACATCAACGGCGACGGGCTTGCCGATAAAGTTATGAAAACAGACGGCGGGTTGGTGTTTCGTCCGCAAAAACCGGAAAAGAACGCCGACGGCACTCCCCAATTCGGCGACCCGCTACCAATTCACGGCATAGGTGAATTTATGGAAGAAATCAGCAACACATTCAGCGTTGGAGTCGAAGCCCAATTCGGAGTTTCGGCAAGCGCAGGATTTGCGTGGATTAATTCCAAAACACAGAGCTATTTTGCCGATGTGAATGGCGACGGACTTGTAGATATTGTTCACAAAGGAAAAGTTTATTTCAACCGTTTGAACGAACATGGCGAACCGGTGTTTGAACGGTCGAGCGCAGGCACGCCAAGCCCTGTGATAAGCGGTGCGGCACTGCTCAACGATATGTTTCCCTTTGCGCAAGATGAGTTAAAAGAAGCCATTGAGCAAAATCCGCTGCACGATGTGGTGCGTATGTGGCAAGCTCCCTACGACGGGAATATACGTATTGACGCGCCGGTGAGCCTGAAAAAAAATGTGTCGGCAGCCCGCCAAAGCTACGAAAATGCCGATGGTGTGCGTGCAGCCATACAATGTATGGACAAAGAGTTGTGGAGCGCAGCTATCGAAGCCGGTAACTATACTGCTGTTATGCCCACTAACGTAGATAAAATTGCTGTAAAAAAAGGCGACCACATATATTTCCGTTTGCAATCGGTGCAGGACGGCATGTACGACAACGTGCACTGGAACCCCATTATTTCATACGTAGATGCCGATAAAACACAGACCGATGCCAACGGCAAACCGCGCTACGTATTTACTGCAAGCGACGATTTTGTGCTAAGCTCCGACTACGAAGCAGGCATGCCGGTTGACGGGAAAATACGATTGGAAGCGCCGTTCAAAAAACCGGTTACTACCGACGACATACGCATAGTTGTTACCCTGAACGGCGGCACTGTGCTCGAACGCAGCTACGCCGCCGGCAGTGTTATCGACGCGCCTGTTACCGCTGAGTTTACGGTAAAAGCAGGCGATGTGCTGAAATTCTCCATTGTTGCTTCTTCGAATGTTGACTGGGCAAAATTGGAATGGCGACCTCACGGTTACTACATAGAATCGCCGGCGTTGCCCGTGCTTTTTAAAGCCAACGGCGACCCTGTTATTGATTTCTACGCTACGCCAAAAATGAGTATCTATGCAGACGAAGTGAGAATACAACAGCCATTAGTGTCGGCAGCCCTGACCAAATCGTTGCACATAACGCCGGCGGCAACATTTTCGGCAAACAACACGCTCATAGGAAAGCAGGTAACCATGACCGTAAAACACCTGAACCGTTTGCTGGGAAAATACACATATAAAATAATAACCGACGTGAATAACGCCAACCGGTTGATACTTCAACAGGAGCCGTTGAAACTGACGGTAGAAGAAGGCGCAAACCTGTATGTGGAATACTCAACCGGCGACCCTTCCCTGCAACGCTACCTTACCGGCAGCAATGTAACAATGATTTGGTACGACAACAATAACGTAGAAAAATACAACCGCACGATACAGGCAGGATTCTACACTGTTACCGGCAGCGATACGGAGTGCTTCGGTCATTTGTGGCGCGGCTGGGGGCAATTTGCCTACAACGGAAACGGCGAATGGGCAAAACAGCCTATCGACCGCAGCGTGTTGAACAACAACGAATACAACTCGCAAAAAGATAAAACAATCACAATAGACAACCGCGAAGGTCAAACTCCCGAAGATATAGAACGCAGCTTGGGCAGTCAGGGAGTGTTTAACGCTAAAAACGCACGTTTTATACTCATGACCCCCGATGCCCAAAACTACCGCTGGCGAGGTTTCGACGAAATGACCTACATAGAAAAAGATGCGGCAAGCAGTTCGCGCATGGGATTGAAAGATGTGATGCCAATGGGCATTGCCGGCGGCGGCACACCTTCGGGCGCATCGCTCACGGCAATAGATAAACTGAGCCGCACACGCAGTATTTCGGGCGGCGTGGGAGCATCGGTAGCAAGCGTTAGCGGGAGCTACGGATGGAGTTTTGTAAAGAGCGACTACATGGATATGAACGGCGACCGCTACCCCGACGTGCTGTCGGAAAACCGCATACAGTATTCGTTGCCAACCGGCGGATTGTCGAATTTGTCGAGTTCGCACGGCGGCTCCGACAACCATTATACCAATACCGTTTCGGGCGGTGTGGCTATTGGATTAAAAAAATCAATGTCGAAAAAAGAACCGTCGGGCAACCCCAAAAAATCATATTTCTCTTCAAGCACAGGCTCGGTAGGCGCTTCAGCCGGTGTAAGCATTGACTATGCCGACCACTCATGGATAGATATAAACGGCGACGGATTGCCCGACCGAGTGTATAAAAACGGCGACGTGGAATTGAACCTCGGCTACTCATTTGCCGAACGCGAAAACTGGGGCAGCGCAATACCGGTGCGCAACGGTGCGGGCAGTTCAATATCGGCGGGCGCAGGGATTGATTTCAACGAAAGCTCATTGACAGCCGGTATAGGCATAGCGCGCTCCGACAACTACACGCTGTCGGCAGTAATAGATGTGAACGGCGACGGACTGCCCGACCGAGTGTATATGCACAATTTTGAAAATCCGGTAACCGACGTATCGTCTCACTTAGATATTGCACAATTGTTGGCATTTGGCGACAAACAAACAAGCAATCCGCTCTTGGTAAGCCTGAACACCGGCGCGGGATTTACCGAAAAAATTGCGTGGAACGACGCCTTTAGGCTCGGCAGAGCATCGTCCACAAGCGAATACGCCGATGTGGCTTTCTCCATAGGAATAAACTTTACCTACGTGCGCCTTGTTATCAATCCGAAAATATACGGCGGATTGAGCGCGGGACGCGAAGAAGTGCAACTGACCGATGTCGACGGCGACGGTTTCCCCGACTATGTGCAAAGCGACCGCAACAGTTGTAAAACGCTTCAGGTAAAAACCTCAACCATAGGGCGCACCAATATGCTGCGCAGTGTGCAGCGTCCGCTGGGAAGCAATTTTGACCTCGCATATACTTTTATTCCAAGCAGTTATGAATCGCCGCAGGCGCAATGGGTGCTTTCAGGAGTAGAACTATTCGACGGACACAAGGGCGACGGAATTGATATAATTCGTACTGCTTTCTCTTACGAAGGCAACTATTACGACCGCCACGAACGCGCTTCTTACGGTTTTAAAACAGTAACAACACATCAACTGAACGATGATAAAACAGTGTACCGCTCCACCATAAGCGAATATGTCAACGATACCTATTATAATAAGCAACTGCCGCTGTCGCAAACCGTTGTAAACGGTGCCGGCAAACCTTATATGCAGACAAAAAACACCTACGAGTTCAAAGATAGCCGCAGTATGGCAAGCATAAACGCGGGCGCAGGTTCGACAGGCTCACTGACCGCCGATGTAACCACCCTCTCGGTATTCCCGGCTTTGACCGAAACCCAAACTCTATTCTTTGAAGGCGGGGCAAGTGCGCAGAAAACTTTGCGCGAAACTTACAGTTACGGCAGTTACGGCAACGCCACAGAATATACGAGCGAGGGCGACGACGATGTGCTGAAATCGGTAATTGCCTACCATGAGTTGACCGGAAAATACATTGTTGCCGTGCCGCGAAGCATTACGGTAAGCAGCGGCGGCAACACCTACCGCCGGCGCGAAACCACCGTGGACGACCGGGGCAGGATAACGCGAATCAACCAAAAAACAGGCTCCGGCGATGCCGTTTACAATTTTGAATACGACAGCTACGGCAACCTGAAAAAAGTAACCCGTCCGGAAAACTATAAAGGCGAACGAATGTGGTTTGAATACGCCTACGACCCCGCAGTGCACAGCTACGTTACGCAGGTAAAAGATGCCTTCGGTTACGAATCATCGGGCGAATACGACTACCGCTGGGGCGCAGTGCTGAAAACGATTGACCTGAATAAACAGGAAATGAATTACAGCTACGACGCCAAAGGGCGTATAACAAGCATACAGTCGCCCATGGAAAAAGCAGCAGAAGTGCCATTTAGCATAGCCTTTGATTACCACCCCGAAGCGGTAACACCTTGGGCATTGACGCGCCACTACGACAGCCGGCACCCCGGTAACTTTATGGAAACAGCGTTATTTATCGATGGTTTGGGGCGCGAAATACAGAGCAAAAAAGACGGCGCTATTTTTGCCGGAAAAGGGAAAGATGACGCCGAAGTAATGATTGTAAGCGGAAAAGTGATATACGATGCTTTCGGACGCGCAGTAGAAAGCTATTACCCCGTTACCGAAGCCAAAGGAAGCACCGGCACATTCAATACCGGAAAAGATAACATAAGCCCCACCAAAGCAAGCTACGACGTGTTGGACAGAACCCTCACAACAACCCTGCCCGATGGAGCGACTGTGAAACAGGAATACGGATTTGGCGAAGACAAAGCAGGCAAACTCCGTTTTAAAACCACCATAACCGACCCTAATGGCAAGGTTACGGAGACCTATACCGACCTGCGCGGCAGGCAGTGCGCCGTGAAAGCGCCCATGAATACATGGACTGTATTTGAGTACAATCCACTTGGCGAATTGCTGAAAAGCACTGACCCCGAAGGCTACGTTACCACGCACGAATACGACCTGCTGGGTAGGCGCACCGCACGCAACCACCCCGATGCCGGACTGACCGAATGGAAGTACGACGCTGCCGGCAACCTGCTAACGCAAATAACGCCCAACCTGCGCGCCCAAAATGCCGCCATTCGCTACGAATACACCTACAACCGTTTAGATGCGGTGCAATACCCGCAATATGCCTACGCCAACGTGCGCTACCTGTATGGCGCACCGGGTGCCGAAAAAAACCGCGCCGGACGAATAGCCCTGATAGACGACGGCACCGGCGCACAGGAATTTGAATACGGTGTGTTGGGCGAAGTAACCAAAACCACCCGCACCATAAGCGTGCCCGACCGCGGCGATTTTACCTTTGTAACCCAAAGCGAATACGATGTGTGGAACCGCCTGCTGAAACTTACCTACCCCGACGGCGAAGAAGTACGCTACACCTATAATTTGGGCGGATTGCTGCAAAAAATGGACGGGCAGTTTGCCGGCAACAGCTACAAATACATTGCACAATTGGGTTACGACAAATTTGAAAGCCGCCTTTATATGGGCTACGGCAACGGAACAGAAATGAATTACAGCTACGAATCCGCCCGCCGGCGCTTACAGAACCTGACAGCCACCACGTCGAAAAACCGCAAGATTATGAACAATACTTACGGTTACGATGCGGCAGACAACATAACGCAGCTAATCAATGCCGCCGACAAAGCCAACCCCAACCAGCACGGCGGACCGGCACAGTACAGCTATACCTACGACGACCTGTACCGTTTGACAAGCTCTACCGGTCGTTTTGACCCAAGCAACAACAACACCCACAGTTACACACTTGCAATGGAATACAGCCCAAGCGGCAATATCCTGAAAAAAGACCAGTTACATTTAGTCAAAAACAATACGCAAAGCAAAACATCGTATAACTTTACCTATTCATATACCGGCGAAAAACCACACGCCGCCACCCAAATAGGCACCAACCGCTATACCTATGACGCCAACGGCAACCCGGTACTGATAGCCGAAACAGAGCGCAAGCAAGTGCGCCGCATGGCTTGGGACGAAGAAAACCGCCTGTTAGCCTTGGCTGACAATGGCAAGTCATTCCATTTTATGTATGATGCCGGAGGAGAAAGGGTGTTGAAAGGTCAAGGAGACGGTATGTTTGTAACCGTAAACGGATTTAACCCCGGCATAGGTTTTACCGGCAACTACACCATGTACGTAAATGCCTACACGGTGGTAAATGGACCAAGATACACCAAGCACTTCTACATAGAAAGCCAGCGCATAGCCAGCAAAGTAAGCGAACGCAGCATCGAAAAAGAGTTAGCCGAACTGGAAGCGCCCAAAGCCGGTAGCGGAATCGGTAATAACGGCAACAGCGGAAATAACGGTAACAATGGTAACAACGGTAACGTCGACTACGAGAAAAAGCATAAAATGACCAAAGAGGCATTGTATGCCGCCTACGAAGCCGCCGGACGGCAGCCATACATACCTACTGCCGGAAAATCGGGAAAAATACCTTACGGGCAGTTGAAGAAACTATTTGAAGGCAACGGGAATAATGGTAACAACGGGAATAATGGCAATAACGGGAACAATGGGAATAATGGAAGCGGAGATACGGGCAAATACGAAGATTTGCAGTTTTTCTACCACCCTGACCATTTAGGTAGCAGTAATTATATTACCGATGCCTCCGGCGAAGTGTACCAGCATAACGAGTACTTTCCTTATGGTGAGACTTTTGTAGAAGAACGAAATAATACGGAGTATACTACTTATTTGTTTTCTGGTAAGGAGTTGGATGTTGAAACTGGGTTGTATTATTTTCATGCAAGGTATTATGACCCGAGGACTAGTGTGTTTTTGAATATTGACCGTATGGTTGATAAGTATCCTTATATTAGTGGGTATCATTATTGCAGCTATAACCCGCTAAACAGAATTGACCCTGACGGTAGAGAGGAAATTGTAGTTTCAGGCGGAGAATACGATGACAACAGATACAAATATAACTTTATAGAACCTGCCATTACTAGACTGAAAGAATTAAAATCAGCGGGAGGAAGTGAACCTATTACGTGGGCTGTAATGACAGCAGGTTATTCAGAAAAAGATATTGCAAAATTCCAATCCGTAGCAAATGATTTAGGTGTTGGATTTCAAGCGATAGGTTCTGCCAATGAATTTACTAATTATCTAAATTCTAAAAGTGTTGGAAGTTCTGCATTATCGGAAGCACGAACAAGCGACCAAATTACAAGTGTAACTATTTTTGGACATGGCAAGGTTGGCTCTGCCGAGTTTGCATATCGTCAAGGAGCAGAAACTCAAAATAATTTTTCTTGGGGTATAGATAATGCAAAACAACTAAATGCTAGTGCGTTTGGTAATACTGCCGTCATAGATTTTTATACTTGCAATGCAGGAACAATTAATAGTAGTGGAATGTCTTTGATAGGGGCGGTTTCAAAGAGTACAAACTCAATTGTATCTGGTTATTGGGGGCGAACTGATTATGCACCAATGAATACAGGACAAGGATTTGGTGCAAGTTTGAACAGAAAGTGGAATGGCTTTAATACAAACGGTTCTATGCGTCTTCCGTCAGCAGGCACTAAAACGGTAGATGGTGTTAGTTATCCTTCAACCCACGTAACAATAACTCCGTCTAAATATTGGAAAAAATAAAATATGAAATTAATATCCATAATATTATTGTCTACAATAACAATGTTTATATCTTTTTCTTGCAGAGATAAGCAACGATTAGAAATGCCATTCTCAAATAAACACTTTGAAAATGTTGCTGATTATCTAAATTCAATTTCAAATATAGAGAAAGTTGAAAGTAATTCAACAGATACTAAAACGATTTTTAGTTTTGCTAATAATCCATATAACTTTGACGAAAAATCTATATTGGTTGTATATGCAAACAACAAAAAAGTTTATGAAGGTAATTTTTATTCGGCGGTCAGAATACCATTAGAACAATTTGAAGGTCATTCGGTTCATTTTAGCGTACAAATTTTATATCCTGCGAAAAAAAATAAATATATTTTATACGGATTTGAAAATAAGAGTATAGTGATGTTGTGGGAAAAAGAATATAAGTTTGTATATGCCTGTTTTTTTCCTACAAATCAAGATATTGACAGAATACATTTTTTTCCTGCAAAATACGAAGTTATACAGTAAAACCCCGTTCGGCGGCGGTTGCACCCAATGTCATTAAGTTAAGCCATAATTTTCTAAAAATCAATCAAATATAAAAAGCCATTGGTCTGTCAACATAAAATTATGTTCTTTTGTATTGCGAATCAAAAGAAACAACCCGACGGGTTTTAAAAGTGATTTTTTAATTACGTAATTTATTGATTAGAAATGATTTGTTTTATTCATAATTTCCGTTAAATAGATGTCGGATTAATAACCATAAGAAAATGAAGAAAGTAAGTTTAATATTTTTAATTTTCAGCATGATTTTGTCTTGTAATCATAGGAGAACAGCAGCTGATTTTATTGAATTGGGAAAAAGCAGTGAGCAATATAAATCTGTAAATGAGTATTTTGAGAAAAGAAATACAAATGTCGGGAATGAATTTTGGACAAAATTTATGTTTTTGAATAATCCTTACAATCTTGACGAAAAAAACATTATATCCATTTATGTTAATTCTAAATTGGTTTACAGAGGCGAATACAAAAAGCATATTGAATTAAAAGGATCGCCTGCCGAAATTTTTGCCAAAGAAAAAGGAATAGACCTTACTATTGAGATACTAACAGATAAGGAAAAGAAAAAAGTTTGGCTACATAGATTTTTCAATAAGTCTGGTTCGGATTGGAGAGAAGATTATCAGATAATCTATTGTGGATTTTTTCCAACTAACGAAAATGTAGAACGAATGTATTTTTTCCCACAATTGACGCCATTTATAAATTAAAAGAAAACTTGCCCCCGTTCGGCGGCGGTTGCACCGCCGTCGCTCTATCACAATAGGCTGTGCCTATAAAAATTATGAAAATGAAAAACAAAAAAGATGAATTTATGCAAACAAATAACAGGTAAAACCAGCAGAATAGAGCGACGGCGGTGCAACCGCCGCCGAACGGGAGAGACTTTTGTTGAAGAGCGGAATGATGCTGAGTATACTACTTACCTATTCTCTGGGAAGGAGTTGGATACGGAGACTGGGCTTTATTACTTTCATGCGCGGTATCATGACCCACGAACAAGTACGTTTTTGAATATTGACCCGTTGACAGATGATTATCCGAAAATTAGCGGATATGCGTATTGTAATTTAAATCCAATAAAATACATTGACCCTGACGGATGTTCAACTCACACGGACATAGATGGTAATGTATTAGCCGTCTACGACGACAAAGATTTGGGGGTTTATAGACACGAATCTTGGAACGTAAATAATTACAGTTCAAAAAACACCTCTGCAGGCGGGGAAAAAATGGGAGAAACTTGGACAGCCTTAGGATTTGCTGATTTTGACGTTTATGAAAAATCTGGTGAAGTTGTTGTTGGTAAAGGAGCTAAAATAGATTTAAACTCTAATTGGGCTACGGATAAAGTAAATGGTATAGTTTCAAGAAACCCTTCTTTAGCGGAATATCAAAGTAAAGCTGGCGAAGGAGGTGTTTGGGATTTAAAAGCTCATACTCCTAATGGAAGTAAATATTATGGTTCCAACCTATACGGGAAATACGCTTCAGCACGAGATGCGGGTAATTTTGCAGCTGGAATGGTCAGTGTTAAATCTATCGTTCCAACCGGTATTGTGGATATGGGATTCGGAGCATATAATATGACCGGAAACAGTAAATTAGGAACTGGAATTATTACCTCTGTGGTAGGGGTTGCAACAGTATTCGTTCCCCCATTGGGTATAGGTGCGGGATATCTTATTGGTCGATACGGAGAGGATAAACTCTCTCGTGCTGGCATTGTTGCAGGTCAAAACTATCAAAGAAACAAAAAATAATTACCATGAAAAAAAACGCAATTATATTTTTTGAATCCATAGCGTTTTGGATGTATTTGTTATTTCTTGATTTTTTAAGTTGTAGACAATGTCGAATGACACGCAAACATAAAATATTCGAAACAACAACGATAAAAGGAACACTAATAAGCATCTTTGCTTTATTTTTATTATTGAGTTGTGAACCAAACAAAAAAGACTTGATAGGCAACTTAACAACAAAAGAGAAAGAAATTATTGAACTAAAATCATTCTTTAATTCTATTGTACCCGAAGGTTACTCTGTTTTCATAGAATTTAAAAATAAAGAAGAAATTGATTTGTGGGTTTTTGATGGTGAGAAAAATTCATTTGGTGAAATAACTGCCATGTTTATGCAATGGAGTATTAATCCTTACGACTATAAAGAGGAAACACCAATACCACATGATAGTACAAAATGGGCACCAAAGACAAAGTCATTAGAACTTGTGAAACAAAAACTTAAATGGACTGATGATACATTTCGAGAAATCAAGGAAATGTTAGACAATGCTAACTGTATTTCGATAAAAAATGGAGACCCAACCAAAATTGGTTTCGCAAGAAGAGGATTAGGAAAATACTCCTACTTGATTTTTGGTAGTTCAATTTCCGATAGTTTGAAAACTGAATATAATAACAATTGTACTCATATTTTTTATAGTGATAAGGTTATTTTGGAATGGGGAGGAGGAGCAATTGGATCTCAATGTTTTCCCTGCAAATAACGCCATAAAATCAAAAAAAAACGGTGCGAATATTTGGACAAATACTGATAATGAGCGAAATAGAAAAATTATAGATTAAAAAATATTTTTTAATACGACAAAAACAGATGAGATATTAGCAAAAATATGTACTTTTGTAAAATTGGTAAAAACAAAGAGTTCTTTGAGATAATTTTTTGAGGTTCACTTGCTTACGTTCAATAATGGCAATAACGGTAACAACGGCAACGGAGGCGATAGTCCCGGCAAGTATGAAGATTTGCAATTCTTCTATCATCCTGACCATTTGGGCAGTAGTAATTATATTACCGATGCCTCCGGCGAGGTTTATCAGCATAATGAGTATTTTCCTTATGGTGAGACATTTGTAGAGGAGCGAAATAATACGGAATATACTACTTATTTGTTTTCGGGTAAGGAATTGGATGTTGAAACGGGGTTGTATTATTTTCATGCGCGGTATTATGACCCGAGGACGAGTGTGTTTTTGAATATTGACCCGATGAGTGATAAATACCCTCATCAATCGAATTATACCTACTGTTCAAATAATCCAATAATGAGAATAGACCCTGATGGTAGAACGGATTTCTTTGATAATGATGGCATTTATTTAGGGAATAATGGCGTAGATGATGGAAAAGTATCTGTAGTAATTGATAAATCTCGTCTCTTTGATTATTTGACAAATAGAAAGGAAAATGTGAATTGGGGAGGAACATTGTCTGATAGTCAGATTAGATTATTTGAAAATCTTTCAAACGAAGTTGATATGGATAGCGACCTTGGATATATGATAAGAGCTGTATATGCAGAAATGAGGGGCGGCGATGACAATGCTAAATCAATCGTTGCAGAATCAATATATAACAGGTCTCAAATGGAAGGAAAAGCTTATGAAAAGGCAGACGGAACTTATAAAGGGATTGTAAACAAATTCTATGATGTATCTAAACCGACAGACCGTGCTTATGATTCATTTGAAAATCCTGGAAATTATATTTACAAAAATGAACAAGAAACGAATGCTTGGAGAGGCAGCGTAAGTGCGTCTATAAAAGCTAACTCTGGTAAAAGCAACGTGGGTAAAGGTGTTATATTTTATAACTCAGCAAGTTCTACATATTATGATAAAAATCCAAAAATGGAAAAAATAACATTGGATTTTAAAGTTAAAGGAGTTAAAGGATTATGGAAATTAAAATAAACCTCATTATTATTTGTACACTCTTACTAATTTCTTGTTACAATACAAGGGCTGATATTGATAATCAAACAGAGCTAAAACTTCCAAATGAAAATCAATGGAGTGTTGGCTTGAAAGATACTACGTTAAAAGAATGTATAGGAAATTTGTTTGTGGCATATCATCTACAAGGCGATTCTATATATAGTATTGAGTGGGGCTGTGATTCTATAAGAAATACATCAACACAAAAGTTTGAAGTATTAGGAAACGGTATTTTGAGAGTATTAAAAAACAATGAAAATTATATATTACTATCGCAAAGTTGTGGACAAAGATGTGAGTATTATGTTTTTTTACCATTAAAGAACAATGCTATTGAAAAGGTGTATTTTGATGTGTTGGCAAATGATTTAGAAAATAATCTTGTAGCGTATGTTCCAGAGGATAACAACGAAGTTTTTGTGCGTGTCGAAAATTATCTTACAGGGCAAACAATGGACATAAAGGAAACGAATTTATGTCCCGCTTATAATGCTGCTGATTGTATAGATAGTGTTTATTTTAATAAATCATCATTAGTTTTAAAATGGCAGGGTTCAAAGTGGAACAATAATCAGACAGATTTACAAGAAAAAGAAATTCCGCTTCCCACATGGCTCAGGCTTGCAACTTGCGCAGATACAGAATAAAAAAATAAATGAATAATAAATTGGAATACAGGCGATTAATAGGGGGCGAGTCCGGCGCCGGACGAATAGCCCTGATAGACGACGGCACCGGCGCACAGGAATTTGAATACGGCTTGCTGGGCGAAGTAACCAAAACCACCCGCACCATAAGCGTGCCCGACCGCGGCGATTTTACATTTGTAACCCAAAGCGAATACGATGTGTGGAACCGCCTGCTGAAACTTACCTACCCCGACGGCGAAGAAGTAAGCTACACTTACAACACGGGCGGGTTGCTGCAAAAAATGGAAGGTAAATTTGCAGGAAACACCTATAAATACATTGCACAGCTGGGTTACGGCAAATTTGAAAGTCGCCTTTATATGGGCTACGGCAACGGAACAGAAATGAATTACAGCTACGAACCTGCCCGCCGGCGTTTGCAGAACCTGACAGCCACCACGTCGAAAAACCGCAAGATTATGAACAATACTTACGGTTACGATGCGGCAGACAATATTACGCAGCTAATCAATGCCGCCGACAAAGCCAACCCCAACCAGCACGGCGGACCGGCACAGTACAGCTATACCTACGACGACCTGTACCGTTTGACAAGCTCTACCGGTCGTTTTGAACCAAGCAACAACAACACCCACAGCTACACACTTGCAATGGAATACAGCCCAAGCGGCAATATCCTGAAAAAAGACCAGTTACATTTAGTCAAAAACAATACGCAAAGCAAAACGTCGTATAATTTTACTTATTCATACACCGGCGAAAAACCACACGCCGCCACCCAAATAGGCACCAACCGCTACACTTACGATGCCAACGGCAACCCAATACTGATAGCCGAAACAGAACGCAAGCAAGTGCGCCGCATGGCATGGGACGAAGAAAACCGCCTGTTAGCCTTGGCAGACAACGGCAAATCGTTCCACTACATGTACGACGCCGGTGGCGAACGGGTACTGAAAGGTCAGGGCGACGGCATGTTTGTAACCGTAAACGGGTTTAACCCCGGCATAGGCTTTACCGGCAACTACACCATGTACGTAAATGCCTACACTGTGGTAAATGGACCAAGATACACCAAGCACTTCTACATAGAAAGCCAGCGCATAGCCAGCAAAGTAAGCGAGCGCAGTATCGAAAAAGAGTTAGCCGAACTGGAAGCGCCCAAAGCCGGTAGCGGAATCGGTAATAACGGCAACAGCGGAAATAACGGTAACAATGGTAACAACGGTAACGTCGACTACGAGAAAAAGCATAAAATGACCAAAGAGGCACTGTATGCCGCTTACGAAGCCGCAGGCAGGCAGCCATACATACCTACCGCAGGAAAATCGGGCAAAATACCTTACGGGCAGTTGAAGAAACTGTTTGAAGGTAATGGGAATAACGGGAATAATGGAAACAATGGGAATAACGGGAACAATGGCAATAACGGAAGCGGGAATGATACTCCCGGCAAGTACGAAGATTTGCAATTCTTCTATCACCCCGACCATTTAGGTAGTAGTAATTACATAACCGATGCTTCCGGCGAAGTGTACCAGCATAACGAGTACTTTCCTTATGGGGAGACTTTTGTAGAGGAGCGAAATAATACGGAGTATACTACTTATTTGTTTTCGGGTAAGGAGTTGGATGTTGAAACGGGGCTTTATTACTTTCATGCGCGGTATTATGACCCGAGGACGAGTGTGTTTTTGAATATTGACCCGATGAGTGATAAATACCCTCATCAATCGAATTATACCTACTGCTCAAATAATCCAATAATGAGAATAGACCCTGATGGTAGAGATGAATGGGAACTCGGCGAAAAAGGACACGTTACTTGGAAAAGCGATAAAGGTGGAGAAAATAACCACACATTAATTTCAGCAAAAACAGGCAAAACTCTGACTTTAAGTAACAACAATGGACAAATCTTTAAAGATTTGGCAGCCCCTAACTCAAAAACTGATGCTATAACTTCAAAAGGAAGGGATGCTTTTGATGTTTTCAAGTTTGCAGCAGATAACTCAGACGTAGAATGGTCTTTGTCAGGTTTTAGACAAAACGGAAAAACAATGTTTTATTTAAACACAGACCATAATAAAGGCGGTGTTGCAATTGGTACATCAGGAAGTGGAAGTGGAAAAAATGATATTTTTAAACCAGAGGAAATGCTATTTAATGTTCATTCACATCTTGGAAATGAAAACGATTCAAAAGGCGGTAGTGGGTATATTATGGACATTGCATCTTATAAGAATGGTAAACCCGATAAAATGAAAGTGGTAAATTATTATGGCGGGGACGGCTTAAATTCATATTTATTACACGGAAAAACAGGTAGAGTTATGCCGTTATTTGTATATCACGCGCCAACACAAGGGCTTTACCAATATGACCCGTGGAATCCGAGTATCAATAAAGGAACAACACCAACAGGGCAAGAATTAAGAAATAAAGTTTTTCCACCAAAATAAGGAGGTGTCAAACGATGAAAAAATGTATTATATTTCCTGTACTTTTGATATTATTTAGTTGTCAAAATGCCAACAATAGCAATAATAACGGTATGAATAATGGTATTGATAAAAGAGTGTTACAAATTATTGACTCTTTGCCATTGTGTCCCGATGTGCAAAATTTTGCTACTATTTATTTTACGATAGATACAATGGCAAATACAATTATTAGAGTTTTTAATGATGTGTTAATCCCCCCCCCTCCAAAACCGCCCGAACCTTACAGAAAAGTTTTGATTTCAGAAACACAAGGCTTTAAAGGGTATAAAAAATATAATGATAGATATGTTGTGTTTTTACAAAACTCTTTTAATGATAAATTTGACAAGTTTGTTGCTGCCGACAGTTTACAATTAGATGATGAACCATTTGAAAAATATGGTGTATATGAATATGATTTTGACAGATATATAGATTGCAGAGGAGAAGAAAAAATTTATCGTATTGCGGAAAACGATAGTTTGATACTTTTAAATAGAGATAATGATAATGTTTTTCGGTAGTCAAAATAAATACGAAGATTTACAATTTTTCTATCATCCTGACCATTTAGGTAGTAGTAATTATATTACCGATGCCTCCGGCGAGGTGTACCAGCATAATGAGTATTTTCCTTATGGGGAAACCTTCGTAGAAGAACGAAATAATACGGAGTATACTACTTATTTGTTTTCTGGTAAGGAGTTGGATGTTGAAACTGGGTTGTATTATTTTCATGCAAGGTATTATGACCCCGTTCGGCGGCGGTTGCACCGCCGTCGCTCTATCACAATAGGCTGTGCCTATAAAAATTATGAAAATGAAAAACAAAAAAGATGAATTTATGCA